>Ga0196971_1000152_pt1 | contig 66993 bp, 55 predicted proteins | sample S1v_1013CmetaG_FD_148660 | JGI IMG/M metagenome (GOLD analysis project Ga0196971, IMG submission 148660) | Soil microbial communities from Anza Borrego desert, Southern California, United States - S1+v_10-13C | ecosystem: Environmental > Terrestrial > Soil > Desert | place: USA: California... | reverse complement strand
AAAACTCAATGGCATTCCCCGCTTGGCTCAGGTTATCGAGGGAGTCGTGTTCAAGGACGGAGTTCGGGAAGACGCCGAGAAAATCGCCGCCTGAGTCCGCCCCGTACACAAAATTTGACCATTACTCGTTTTTCAGATGTGCTTTTGTGGCGTAATTGACTCGTAATCTGTAACATTTTCCGATTAGATCTTTTTCTAAGAATACAAACATTGATCTAGTTCAGGCGGCAAAGTCAGAGGTGCGCATTTCCCGAGCAGTGGATTGGCACACTAAGAAGCATGCCAGTAATTCTTTATTCCCAGGCAATAGTACCAGTCGCAAACGATAGCTGCCTTCAAAGTTGCTTATCTATAATCGAGAACATCGACTGGAGGACCTTAATCAGTGAAGGAGCCCTTAATATGTCAGCCGTGAGCCCATCTCACCCATCGCAGAACGTTAGTAGTGCCAATGACATCGATCCCGAAGAAACCCGTGAGTGGTTGGAGGCCCTGGAAGCGGTAATCGAGGCTGAAGGTATTCAGCGGGCACATTTCCTGATCGAAAGCTTGGTCGACAAGGCGCGCCGGGCCGGGGCGAACCTGCCCTATAAAGCGAATACTGCCTATATCAACACAATTCCACCCCATATGGAGCCACGCCTGCCGGGCGACGCCGGCTTGGAACAGCGCATTCGTTCGTACATCCGCTGGAACGCCATGGCCATGGTTGTTCGAGCCAACCGCAAAACGAGCGAATACGGGGGGCACATCGCTACCTTCGCTTCGGCCGCGACGCTTTACGACGTGGGTTTCAACCACTTTTTCCATGCCGCCGATAAGCACCATGGTGGAGATCTAATTTACTTCCAGGGCCATGCTGCACCTGGTATCTATGCCCGAGCTTATCTCGAGGGGCGGTTCACCGAAGAGCAGTTGGACAACTTTCGCGCCGAAATCGGTGGCAAAGGTCTCTCATCCTACCCTCACCCCCGGTTGATGCCCGAGTTTTGGCAGTTTCCGACGGTATCCATGGGACTCGGTCCCCTGATGGCGATTTATCAAGCACGCTTCATGAAATATCTGGAGGACCGGGGAATTCTGTCGACTGCGGGCCGTAAAGTTTGGTGTTTCTGCGGCGACGGCGAGATGGATGAGCCGGAATCCATGGGGGCCATCGGACTTGCCGGCAGGGAAAAGCTGGATAACCTCATCTTCGTCATTAATTGCAATCTGCAGCGGCTCGACGGGCCGGTGCGGGGCGACGGCAAGATTATCCAGGACCTTGAAGCGGAGTTCCGCGGCGCCGGCTGGAACGTCATCAAAGTCATCTGGGGGTCGTACTGGGATCCCCTGCTCGCTAAGGATAAGAACGGTTTGCTGAAAAAACGCATGGAAGAGGCGGTGGACGGCGAATACCAATCGTACAAAGCGAAAGGCGGCGCCTACACTCGCGAGCATTTTTTTGGCAAGTATCCGGAGCTCGCGGAGATGGTGGCCAACATGTCCGACGAGGATATCTGGCGCTTGAACCGCGGTGGGCACGACCCGCACAAGGTTTTTGCCGCTTATCAGTCGGCGGTGCGTCATACCGGGCAGCCCACGGTTATTCTGGCCAAAACCGTCAAGGGCTACGGCATGGGCAGCGCGGGTGAGGGACTTATGACCACACACTCGCAGAAGAAAATGGACGAACAGGCGATCCGAGCCTTCCGCGACCGTTTTAACATTCCCATTCCCGATGAAAAGCTAACGGAACTCCCCTATTTCAGGCCGCCGGAAGACAGTCCCGAGCTGCGCTACATGCACGAGCGTCGGCAGGCTCTGGGCGGATTTATGCCGCAACGTCGACGCGATGCACCGCTTTTGCAGGTGCCGGAGCTGGATATCTTCGAACCTCTGCTGAAGAGCACCGAAGATCGCGAAATGTCCACCACCATGGCGTTCGTGCGCATGCTGACCCTGCTATTGCGGGACAAAAAACTGGGCAAGTACGTAGTGCCCATCGTTCCCGACGAAGCCAGGACCTTCGGTATGGAGGGATTGTTCCGCCAGTACGGCATTTATTCGTCCGTTGGTCAATTGTACGTGCCAGCGGATGCCGGCGGGGTGATGTACTACAAGGAGGACAAAACGGGGCAAATCCTGGAGGAGGGTATCACCGAGGCTGGCTCTATGTGCTCCTGGCTCGCGGCCAGTACGGCTTACACCAATCACAACATTCAGATGATCCCGTTTTACATCTACTATTCGATGTTCGGCTATCAACGGGTGGGGGATTTGATGTGGGCTGCGGGCGACATGCAGGCGCGCGGCTTTTTGATGGGGGGAACGGCGGGGCGTACGACGCTGGCGGGCGAAGGTCTGCAGCATCAGGACGGGCACAGCCATGTCAATATGTCGGCAATCCCCAACTGCGTGGCTTACGATCCTTGTTTTTCTTACGAGCTAGCAGTGATTGTCCAAGACGGCCTAAGGCGGATGTATCAGGAAGGTGAGGGCATCTTCTATTACATCACGGTGATGAACGAAAGTTACACTCATCCCGACATGCCGGGCGATGTCCGCGACGGTATTGTTAAAGGGCTTTATAAGTTCAAAGATGCCGGTGAATCGGCTCAAGCTCAGCTTTTGGCTAGCGGTACGATACTCCGCGAGGCTCTCGCCGCAGCGGAACTCCTGGAGCAGGATTTTGGCGTAAAAACGACCGTTTGGAGTGCGACCAGCTTCACCGAACTGCGTCGCGACGGACTAGACAAGCAGCGGTGGAATCTCCTGCATCCGGCCGAACCGCCCCGAATAAGCTATGTGGAAGAATGTCTAGGCGCAACCCAGGGGCCCGTCATCGCGGCATCCGACTATATCAAAACGCTTGCCGATCAAATTCGGCCGTTCGTGCCCAGGTCTTATACGGTGCTCGGCACCGACGGGTTCGGTCGAAGTGAGCGAAGATCCGAATTACGGAGATTTTTCGAGGTGGACCGGCATTACATCGCATTTACCACACTAAAAGCTCTGGCCGATGAAGGGAGCGTGGCGATTTCTACACTCACGGAAGCTATGGCCAAGTACGGCATCGACCCGGAAAAGCCCAATCCAGTGCAGGTGTAAAGGAAACGCTATGACAGTAGAAAAAGAAGTTGTACTTCCAGACATCGGTGATTTCAATAACGTCGAGATCATCGAGGTACTGGTTAAGCCGGGTGACGCGGTTAAAGCAGAAGATTCCTTGATCACGCTGGAAAGCGATAAAGCGGCGATGGAAGTGCCTTCGCCCTTTTCCGGTGTGGTGAAAGCCATGCGGGTTAAGGTCGGTGACCGGGTGAGTAAAGGCTCGCCGATATTGCAGTTGGACGTTGCAGATCAAGCCGAGTCGGAGCGGGAGGAGAAGGCTCCGCCAACGGTGGAGGCGGAAGCGGGAAAGATTGTCGCCGGCGAAGCGGAGTCCAAGCCCGCTGCCGAGCAGGCTGCACCTTCGGCGATAACTGAACCGGAGGTAAAGCCAACACCCGCGCCCTCGCCGGTCGTTGCCGAACGAGCTTTGGAAGCTACCGAAGAGCGCACGCACCCTCCTCATGCGAGCCCATCGGTTCGGAAGTTCGCCCGGGAGTTAGGGGCGGAGCTTCTTACAATTCAAGGTACGGGGCAAAAAGGCCGTATTTTAAAGGAGGACGTGCAGGCGTTCGTAAAAGCTAGCTTGAAGCGGACCGAACAAGCGATGACCGGTGGCGTTTTCGCAATCCCGGCTCAGCCGGAGATCGATTTCGCGCAATTCGGCGCCATCGAACGGCAGATGCTGTCCCGCATCAAGAAGCTTTCCGGTCCGAATCTGCTTCGGAGCTGGATGAGCATTCCTCATGTCACGCAGCACGATGAGGCGGATATTACGGAGCTTGAGGCATTTCGCCAGTCAATCAAGAGCGAAGCGGAAAAGCAGGACATAAAGCTCACCTTCCTGCCATTCGTCATCAAAGCCGTTGTGGCTGCGCTCAAGAGGTTTCCGACTTTCAATGCCTCCCTCGCGGCGAGCGGCGAAGAGTTGATCCTTAAGAAGTATTATCATTTAGGCGTGGCGATGGACACCCCGGAAGGTCTAGTGGTGCCCGTAGTGCGAGATGTCGATCAAAAAGGCATCTTCGATCTGGCTAAGGAGCTTGCCGAACTCGGTACCAAAGCCCGCGGCAAGAAACTTCGCGGCACCGATCTCGAAGGAGCGTCATTTACTATTTCGAGTCTCGGCGGGATTGGCGGTACGGCCTTTACTCCCATCATCAATCCGCCTCAGGTGGCTATCCTCGGATTGTCCCGGGCGCAAACCAAGCCGGTTTATCTGGACGGGCAGTTCGTTCCCCGGTTGATGCTGCCGTTGTCCCTGTCTTACGACCACCGTGCGATCGACGGGGCAGAAGCGGCCCGATTCACGGTTTATTTGGCTGGGCTGTTGGCCGAGTTGAAGCGAGTCCTCTTGTAGGGGTGGATATGCTGCTCGTTGGCGCAACCCGGCTTGATACGACAGCTACCGAACATTAACCTGCCGATTGTCCATAACAAGGAATTCAATTAATGTCCGATGCATCCAGTCTACACGCTGAAGTTCTCGTATTAGGCGGCGGTCCCGGAGGTTACACCGCCGCGTTTCGAGCCGCCGATTTGGGAAAGCAGGTCGTCTTAGTCGAGCGCTATCCGGTATTGGGTGGCGTTTGCCTGAATGTCGGCTGTATTCCCTCAAAAGCATTGCTACATGCTGCCAAGGTGATTCAGGAGGCTCATGAAGCATCAAGCTTCGGTTTGGATTTTGGCGCGCCAAATATCGATTTAGCCAAGCTCCGCGACTGGAAAAACAAGGTGGTGAAAACGCTCACTACCGGACTTGCGGGTCTGGCCAAGCAGCGCAAAGTCACCGTAGTCAACGGCGTCGGGACGTTTTCTTCGGATAGATCATTACAGGTCGAAACGGCCGAGGGCCAAAAAACGGTCAGTTTCGATCATGCCATTATCGCGGCCGGCTCGCAGCCGGTGAAAATTCCGGGCTTTCCCTCCGACGATCCGCGTTTAATCGACTCCACCGGCGCATTGGAGCTGACCGAGGTCCCCAAGCGTCTTCTAATCATCGGCGGTGGCATCATCGGCTTGGAGATGGCTACCGTTTATCATTCTCTGGGTGCGAAGATCACGGTTGTCGAACTGATGGACCAGCTCATTCCTGGCTGCGATGCGGATCTGGTGAAACCGCTACATCAGCGTATCAAGAAGCAGTACGAAAATATTTTCCTCAAAACCAAAGTGACGCGTATCGAGGCGAAACCGGAAGGACTTCAAGCTTATTTTGAAGGCGGGGAAGGTGCGCCCGAATCCGATGTGTTCGACCAGATTTTAGTCGCAGTAGGGCGGCGGCCGAATGGCGATCAGATCGGCGCGGAAAACGCAGGTGTCAAGATCGACGATAAAGGCTTCATCCCGGTAGACAACTGCCAGCGAACCAATGTGCCCCATATCTACGCCATCGGCGATATCGTGGGCAATCCGATGCTGGCGCACAAGGCGACCCATGAGGCCAAGGCGGCGGCAGAGGTCATTTCCGGTTTGCCGTCGGCGTTCCAGGCGCTGACCATACCCTCGGTAGCTTACACCGATCCTGAAGTGGCCTGGATGGGGCTAACGGAAAACCAAGCGCAAGCACAAGGCATCGCCTACGACAAGGCCGCATTTCCCTGGGCGGCGAGCGGGCGGGCTTTGGGCATCGATCGCAAAGAGGGCGTGACCAAGATCCTGTGCGACAAAGAGACCAAGAGAATCTTGGGTGCGGGTATCGTCGGCCCGAATGCGGGAGAGCTCATCAGCGAGGCTGTCCTGGCGCTTGAAATGGGCGCCGATATGGAGGATATCGCACTAACCATTCACCCGCATCCGACCTTGTCCGAAACGTTTGCCTTTGCCGCCGAGATGTTGGAAGGCAGTATTACGGACCTTTACATTCGAAAGTAGGCCGAATTCACGCCGTAGGAGAGTGTTGATGGGCGTTATAGCTCATCGCCGTACCTTCTTGCGGCGGATCTTTTATTCAGACGACTGCGAATTGGTTTGGGGTTCGAGGCGCTCCGGATCTCTGGTTCCCTTGTCGCCCTTCCATGGCGCTACTTTGAACAGTAGCAGCATGCCCGGGAGGGTGAGCGCGAAGCACAGCCAAAAGAAGCGCTCCCAGCCGAGCGCTTCGATGTGAAGCAGCGAAAAATCACCCATCTTTATATCCCCGCCTTCGACCAGAAAACCGGTGAACGCATTGGCTAGCGTCCGTGGGGTGGCGGCTAGGCTGGTAAAAAGTGCGAATTGGGTGGCGGTGTACGCCGGGTTGGTGGCCGTGGCGATATAGGCGACAAAGGCTGCCGTGCCTAATCCGACACCGAACGCCTCGGCGCCGATTACGGCGGCCAAGCCCGCCAAGGTGTGGCCGGCCGTGGCAAGCCAGGCAAAGCCCAGAATCACCAAGGCTTGTAAGGCGCCGAATACCCATAGGGATCGATGTATCCCTAGATAAATCATCCATATTCCGCCTAGAATGCCGCCTGCAACGTTCGGCCAGAGTCCGGCATGCTTGGCGATCATGCCAATTTCCGTCTTGCTGTAGCCCATGTCCAAATAAAAGGGCGTAGCCAGCGCCGTCGCCATGCTATCCCCTAATTTGTAAAAAAAGACAAATCCTAGGACTGTCAGCGCACCGCTCCAACCCTTGCGTTGAACAAATTCACGAAAAGGATCTACTAAGGCGCGACGTAGAGTGGAGGGAGCGTGGCCGGAAAACTCCGGTTCGGTTCCGATCAGCGTCAAGAAGAGGCCGGGGAGCATGAACAACGCCGTGATCGAATAGACGGCGTTCCAGGATAAGTGGTCGGCAAGGATCAGTGACAGCGACCCGGGCACGAGCCCTGCCACTTTGTAGGCATTCACATGGATTACGTTGCCTAGGCCTTGTTCCTCGTCCCGTAAAATTTCCCGCCGAAAAGCATCGATGGCGATGTCCTGAGTCGCCGAGAATAACGCCACCGCCACTGCCAGCCAGCGGATAGTGGCAATGTCGGGCACGGGGGCGAGCCAGCCGAAAGCCGGGATTGAGAGTAGCAGTGCCGTTTGCGTAATCAGCATCCAGGTCCTGCGCCGGCCCATCGGCAGGCCATAGCGGTCACAGAGTGGCGCCCATAAGAACTTCCAGATATAGGGAAATTGAACAAGAGCCAGCAGCCCGATTTCCTTGAGATCAACACCGCCTTCGCGCAGCCAGGCTGAAATCAGGCTGATCAGCACGAATAGCGGTAGTCCTGAGGAAAACCCCGTAAGGATGCAGATCAGCATCCGTCTATTGAACAGCGCTTCACGCCAGGAAAGGGTAGTCATAATCTATGGTGAGTGGAGCGTGATCGGAAAAGCGCTCTTCCTTGTAGACATGGGCGCCGCGAATCTTGTCGCTGAGGGCGGGGCTAGTTACGTGGTAATCGATACGCCAGCCCACGTTCTTGGCCCAGGCCTGGCCGCGATTTGACCACCAGGTATATTGTTCCGGCTCCTGATTCACGACACGAAAGGCATCGATCCAGCCGTCTTCCTCGAATACTACATCCAGCCAGGCGCGCTCTTCGGGCAGAAATCCCGAATTTTTCTGATTGGATCGCCAATTCTTGAGGTCGATGGGCTTGTGGGCAATATTCCAGTCGCCGCAAAAAATGTAACTGCGCCCTGACTGCGCGCATTCTCGAAGATACGGCAGGAAGCGGTTCATAAAGTCGAACTTTACCGCTTGCCTTTCTTCGCTGGACGAGCCGGAAGGCAGGTAAAGCGAAACGACGCTTAGGTCGCCGAACCGCGCTTCGAGATAGCGTCCTTCAGCATCGATATCCGGCCAGCCAACGCCTTGAATGACCTCATCGGGTTCCCTGCGGCTATACAGGGCAACCCCGCTATAGCCTTTCTTAACGGCATCCAGGTAATAGCATTGATATCCTTTGGGCCAGTAGATGGCATCCTCCAGTTGGTGCGTCTGAACCTTGGTTTCCTGTAAGCAGACAATGTCGGCATTCTGTTTATCCATCCAGTGGAAAAAGCCTTTGCGCGCTGCTGATCGCACGCCGTTAGCATTGAGGGAAATTATGCGCATCACGGTTTATATCTCAGATGGACTCATAACAGCTAGGCTGTCGCTGCCGAGAACGGAACATAGATTGACGTGGATTGGCTCAGCTCGGACAGGAGCAAGAAGTTCTTCATCAAAGAACGCGTCCATCTTGCGGCGAAGGGCTGTTTTCAGTACCATGAAAAATTTGTCGTTCCTTTGTTCTGCTTTCTTGGAGAGTGCCTAATTATGAAGCCGGATATTCATCCCGAATACAAATCCATCAACGTCCATTGCAGTTGCGGCAATACCTTCGAGACTAAGTCGACACTTAGCAAGGACTTGCAGGTTGAAGTTTGCTCCGCTTGCCATCCATTTTATACGGGCAAGCAGAAGATCGTCGACACTGCTGGTCGTGTTGACAAGTTCCGTCGCAAGTACGGTCGGGGCTGATTTTTATTCCCATCTGTGCCCCTCGAAATCGGTCTGTCCTTTTCTCTATAAACGTTAACAGCGATGAGCAAGGAACGCTCTCTGCCTCGAAATCGCAATCATTTAAATGGGGTGGACAGGGACGATAGCCGAAGTCCCGATACTCGGGGGCACGTGGGGTAGGGCGCCGCTAATTTAATGTAATTACACGCCGTTGTATTTCTTGCTTTATTGTCTTCGGACCAGCCATCTTATGCCGTATCAAGCATAACCCTCCGCGGTGATACGGTATCAAGTTAGAGCGAACGAACCGGTCGTATTGATGGGCTACAACTCGATTAAAAGATGTAGTTGATCGGGCGGTAAGGCATCGGCTTCTATTATGATCGTCGCTCTCTTAAGTAATCTGGGTCCCTAATGGTGAGATGTCGTTAATCAGTTTCTCAACATCTTGGAGAGAGCCTCCGGGTACAGACTTTTCCCTGCGATTTATCCGTTGTCCTTTTAATTCGGGGGGGAGTGTCACTAATTCCACTCGGATTCCATCTACAAAAAAATCCAGCGCCGGATAGGTAGCAACACGGTTGTGTCCCAAATTGAACGAAAAGGACTTTTCTTCAAACGGGATACGGGCTTCCATTAATTTCTTGATTATATCCTCGGGTGTTTCGGGATACACATACAAGATAATCGGGCTGTATTTGCCGGCGCTGCCATCCAACGCGCCGCCGATCAATCGCGGCGAAAACCCTTCCAGGAAACGCATGGCTTCTAGTGCGATCTTCCGCATATGGATAATGTGGAGCGGCTGTGTTTCAGCCCGATAGAGTCGATGGTATTCCTTCAGTGCTTGGTCAATTTCCTCGTTGCGGGGGAGGCTCCGCGAATTCGCTATCCCCAGGCGGGCGGCAGCCTTATTTTTTGCCGGAAGATAATCATTTACACCCTCTTCGGCCATGATCCTTGCGGCCTCCTGTGCAATCAGCAGTCGCGCTTTATCTCGCATGGACATAACGGAGATCAAAATAGTGATTCAATCGGTTTTTCGGCCGTGCTCCGTCGGGGCGGCGGCTCCGGCAATTCCGGCCGGGTCTCGTCTTCGATGGCTTCTGAGGGGATGGGCTCGCTTGAGCGCGGCGCCGCGTAATAACGAGGTGCCCGTTCTGATGGGAAGACCTCGAAGATAGCGTTAGTGCTGCCGGGCGGGGCAAGCATTCCCGTATCCGGGTCCACGCGAGCCGTCGTCAACCCGCTTGGAAGTGGGAAGGTTTGCTCGGGTACATCTTTGAGGGCTTCCTGCATGAAGTACATCCACATGGGAAGCGCGGCTTTGCCGCCGGTTTCGCCTTCGCCCAAGGATTTTGATGAATCGAACCCCACCCAAGCGATGGCCGCCAGGGAAGGAACATAGCCGTTGAACCAGGCATCTTTGTGTTCATTCGTGGTGCCGGTTTTCCCTGCGACATCGCTATGTCCTAATTCCATGGCGCGGGTTGCTGTCCCGGTCCGTACCACGTCCTGCAGCATGGAGTTCATCATGTAATGGACCTGGGGAGATAGAATACGGGGCGCAAAGTTCGTTTGGTGATCATCAGAGCCAGCACAATTCGCGCAGGCCGTTTGCGGGGTGGCTCGGAAGATAGTGCTATCGGCTTCGGTTTCGATGCGTTCGATAAAATAAGGATCAACGCGGAAGCCGCCGTTGGCGAATACGGCATAGGCTTGTGCCATCCTGATGGGGGTTGCGGTGCCGCTACCCAAGGCCAGCGGAAGGGATCGAGGTAGCTCTTCGGGCTGAAAGCCAAAGCGCGTAGCCATGGCTATGGCCTTTTTAAGGCCAATGCTTTGAAGCAGTCGAATAGATACAAGGTTTCGCGATTTGGCCAAGGCTACCCTGAGTCTTGTAGGGCCATAAAATCGGCCTGAGTAATTCTGTGGACGCCAGAGCCCTCCCTCCTGCGAGGGGTCGGAATAGACGATGGGCGCGTCATTGACCACACTTGCCGGGGTATACCCTTCGGTCAATGCCGCGGCGTAGAGAATGGGTTTAAATCCGGAACCGGGCTGTCTTTGAGCTTGCGTCGCTCTATTGAAATTGCTGAGAGTAAAATCATAACCTCCCGCCAGCGCGACTACGGCACCGCTCGTCGGATCCAATGCGACCAGGGCGCCTTCGGCTTCCGGAATCTGACTGAGTTTCCAGCGGTCGTTGCCGTCTTTGCGCAGCCTGATGAGATCGCCAGTCTTAAGTATCTCTTTGGCGCTTCGTGGCGTGGGCCCTTGCCCATTCTCGGTGATGTACTTGCGTGCCCATTGCAGGCCGTCCCAGTCGAGTACGATCCGTTGCTTGTCGCCGAGATAAATTTCCGCGGAAGTGTCTCTGACGGCGAGAACCAGTCCGGGAACCGTTTCTCCGGCCTTGGGAATGCTGGATAACCGCTCGTCCCAATCCTTGGCGTATTTGGCTTTATTTAGGTCCATTCGCTGCTTTATGCCCCGAAAGCCGTGGCGCTCGTCATAGTCGTGCAGCGTGAGGCGCAGGGACCTGTCGGCGGCCAATTGCAAACGGCTGTCGACGGTGGTGTATACCTTGTAACCGTTGGTATACGCCGCTTCGCCATATTGCTGATACATCTCGTTGCGAATCAATTCTGCGATGTAGGGCGCATTCAATTCGGAGGGGGATGTGTGGAGTTTTGCGGTAACTGGGCGGTTAATCGCCTCTTGATAGCGCTGATCGTCGATGTAGCCCAGTTTACGCATCCGACGCAGCACGTAGTTTCGCCGGCTTAAGGCCCGCTCCGGATTGGTTATGGGGTTGAACGCGGAGGGTGCTTTCGGCAAACCAGCGATCATGGCGATCTCGTCTAGTTCAAGCTCATGCATCCCTTTGCCGTAGTAGACCTGAGCCGCGGCCATGACCCCATACGCGTGATGGCCGAAATAGATCTTGTTCAAATACAGTTCCAAGATCTGCTCTTTCCTTAATCCCGATTCGATTTTGACCGCCAGCACGATTTCCTTGAGTTTGCGAAAGAAAGTCTTCTCGCTACTCAAAAAGAAATTGCGGGCCACCTGCATGGTGATTGTGCTGCCGCCCTGCTTCTTCTCTCCGGTCCGAAGAAAGGAAAACGTCGCCCGCAGTAAGCCTTGGTAGTCCACGCCCGGGTGGTCGAAAAACCGATTGTCCTCGGCTGCCAGAAAAGCCTGGGTTACTTTGCTCGGAACATCGGAAAAGCTGACCGGGCTGCGCTTCTTTTCGCCATATTGAGCAATAAGTAAGCCGTCTTTGCTGTAAATGCTCATCGGGGTTTGATACCGGGCGTCACGCAGAACTTCTATATCCGGAAGCTGGGGCTCGATGAAGCGATAAAGCAAAAAGGCGGCCAGAGCTAAGCTCGCGAATCCACCAAGCAGAAGGAGAAAGATTAGCTTCATGACGCTCGCTGAACGAGAGCGTGATTTGCGTCGACTGTTGCGGGTTCTCACTCGACAAAGAAATTAAAAAGACGTTTTCAGCCTGCAGCTAGCGAAATCAGCACCAAACGGCAGCTCTGAAATACTCGGTTGAACGGTAATTGGCGTGTCATGGGCAAAGTTCGAATCCCTACTATACTACAGTACGGAGTTCGGCGGGCGACGAGAAACAGCAATAAAACTTGGCATCGTTTACCTGAAGTCAAAGGCTAGTTTAGGAAATCATCGATGTTTTTTTTGAACCGCAAGAGACCACCGTTGCTTGGCATGGATATCAGTACGGCGGCTGTCAAACTGTTGGAACTAAGTAGAAACGGACAGCGTTACCGGGTGGAAAGCTATGCCGTAGCACCGCTGCCACTCGATGCCGTAATCGATAAAAACATTGCTAAGGTTGAAATCATCGGCAACGTTATCAAGACAGTCATCAAGCAATCGGGTACCCGCTTGAAGCACGCTTCGGTAGCGGTACCCAGTTCCTCGGTGATAACCAAGGTGATCTCGATGCCGGCCTCCTTGAGCGAAGATGAGCTGGAGGCTCAGCTTGAACTGGAGGCGGATCAATACATTCCGTACTCACTGGATGAGGTCAGCCTGGATTTCGAGGTGCAGGGTAGGGCCGAGAAAAACCCGGAAATGGTGGATGTGTTGCTGGTCGCCTCTCGTAAAGAAAATGTGGAGGATCGCGTAGCGGCTCTGGAGATGGCCGGGCTAAAGGCCGAAATCGTAGATGTGGAATCGTACGCCGTAGAGAATGCGTGCAGCCTAATTTTGGATCAGCTCCCCGAATACAATCCGGATCAGGCAATCGCCGTAGCCGACGTCGGATCAACCATGACTACCCTGAACGTGATCCACAATCGCCGGATCATTTATACCCGAGAACAGGGGTTCGGCGGCAAGCAGTTGACGGAGGAAATCCAGCGTCGTTATGGGCTTTCCTACGAGGAGGCCGGTTTGGCCAAAAAACATGGCGGTCTTCCGGACAATTATCTGCTTGAAGTACTGGAGCCTTTTAAACAAGCGATGGCGCAGCAAATTGGGCGCTCGCTGCAATTTTTCCTTTCTTCAAGTTCGCATCGGACTATTGACGGCGTGGTGCTAGCTGGGGGATGTGCCTCGATACAGGGTATTGATCGCTTTGTGGAAGAAATTCTAGGTATCCCCACCACCGCAGCCAACCCGTTTGTCAGCATGTCTCTTGCGCCGCGCGTCAAACCGCAAAGTTTGAGCAATGATGCTCCGGCATTAATGACGGCGTGTGGATTGGCTTTAAGGAGCTTGGACTGATGGCTCGAATCAACCTTCTTCCTTGGCGTGCTGAGCTTCGCAAACAAAGGCAAAAGGAATTCATAGCGATTGCCCTGACCGCGTTGTTATCGACCGGGGCGATTCTATGCTTTGTTCATTACTACATCGGCAACATGATCGATTATCAAAGCCAACGCAATCAGTACTTGGAATCCGAGATTGCGTTGCTTGATAAGAGAATCAAGGAAATCGAGGAATTGGAAGCCAAGAAAAAACGGCTGATCTCCAAGATGGAAGTGATTCAGCAATTGCAGGCGAGTCGTCCGGAGATCGTCCATTTGTTTGATGAGCTGGCGCGTACCATCCCGGAAGGTGTCCATCTAATGGATCTGACGCAGTTGGACAACAATTTGACGATGAACGGGATGGCCCAATCCAATGCGCGGGTATCCGCTTATATGCGGAATCTGGAGTCTTCACCCTGGATGAAGGAGCCACTGCTAAACATCATCGAGACCAAACAGGAGGCCAAGGAGGCTAAAAAGGAGCGGGGTAACAAGTTTACCCTTCAGGTGAAGCAGGGAGGTGATAAAGCGGACAGTCAGGAGAAGAATCCGTCATGAACCTTTCCAATATCAATTGGGACATCGAGAACGCGGGCGCCTGGCCACTGCCGATTAAGGCGGCGATTATTACGCTGCTATGCATTATTGCGAGTGGCTTATGGTACTACCTTGATACTCAGGACCAAATCGCACAACTCGAAACTGAGGAAGGTAAGGAGCAGGAACTCAAGAATAAATTCGAGCAACGACAAAAGAAGGCGGCCAATCTGGAAGAGTACAAGGAGCAAATGGCCGAAATAGAAAAGAGTTTCGGCGATTTGCTCAGACAACTACCCGATAAGACGCAGGTTCCCGATTTGCTGGTGGACGTATCTCAAACCGGACTGGCGAGCGGTTTGGAGTTCGAGCTCTTCAAACCCAGTACCGAAATTCCCAAAGAGTTTTATGCAGAGTTACCCATCGAAATCCGGGTCGTTGGTGATTACATGGAGTTCGGCACTTTTATCAGTGGACTGGCTTCTTTGCCGCGCATCGTAACGATACATAACGTCAAGATTGCGGCACATAACAAGGATGCGGGGAGCAAAAAGACTACGAAGGAGCCATTGGTCATGAGTGCGCTGGTCAGAACCTATCGTTACTTGGAAGACGGGGCGGTTCCAGCGAGTCAAGTCAAAAAGCCACAACAAAGCAAGTAGCACTATGGGCGGGCACTTAAAGTTTTTGGTATCTCCACGCTGTTCATGGCACGTCGTGTCGTGGTTGGTCGCTATCGGATTAACTGGATGCGCCGGGGGCGATATAACGGACTTGCAGGCCTACGTTGCGGAGGTCAAGGCACGCCAGAAAGGAGCGGTAGAGCCTCTGCCGGAAATCAAGACGGTGGAGCCATTCGTCTTCAATCCGGAAGATTTGCGAGATCCCTTCATTATTGATGAAAAGACCCAGGAGTCTGAGGAGGCAAAGGTTGAGAGCGGTATCCGGCCGGATACCAATCGGCCTAAGGAAGAATTGGAATCATATGAGCTCGATACCCTGCGCATGGTCGGAACGGTCGATCGGCAAGGCGCGCTCTGGGGGTTGGTCAAAGCCAGCGACGGTACGATTCACCGGGTGCGTGCCGGAAACCACATGGGAAAGAATTTCGGCAAGATCATCAATATCAAAGAAAACTTGATCGAATTGGTAGAAATCATATCCGACAGTCCTGGGGCATGGCGCGAACGCAAGGCGGCTCTCGATTTGGCGGAAGTGGGGGAAAAGAAATGAGAACGGTAAAAGGCATTGGCATTACTTCGACCGTATGGCAGCGATATAGAAAGGCAATAGGCTTCATTCTGATCGGCTTGTCCCTGCATCTGCATCTATCCGTTAGTCAGGCGGAAGGACTTGTACTCAAGTCCGTGGATTTTTCATCCCTACCCGGGGACAACTTGCAGTTGTTGTTGGGCTTGAGCGGGCCAGCCGTAGAGCCCAGAATCTTCCACACAGAAAACCCCGCCCGCATAGCGCTGGACCTGCCTGGTGTGGCCAACGGTTTGGAAAAGAAATCAGTGCCGATCAATGTAGGGGGGGCTCAAAGCATTCAGGCGGTGGAGTCGGCCGGACGCACCCGCGTGGTAATCAATTTGACCGATATGATGCCCTACGCCAGCCGAGTGGACGGCAACAATATTCTTATCACGCTGCAAAGCGGTGCTGCGCCGATTGCCGCCACGAAAGCGGCTTCAACAAAGTCCCAAATCATTGATCGGCCACTCGCGGGCAGCGACAGGCGGATTGAAAACGTCGATTTCCGTCGAGGCGAAAAGGGCGAGGGGCGGCTTTTGGTAACGCTGAGCGATCCTAAGTCTGTCGTCGATATCCACGAAGAGGGGCAAAAAGTCATTGTAAGATTTGCCGACACGAATCTGCCGTCGCAATTGGCGCGTAGGCTCGATGTCATGGATTTCGCCACTCCTGTTCGCTCCATCGAGTCGGCCATGGATGGAGCCCATGCTCGGATGGTTGTATCTCCCGTTTCCGATGAATATGACTATTCCTCCTATCAGACCGACAATGTTTTGGCGGTGGAATTTCGCCCTCTGACCAAAATGGAAAAAGAGGAAATTAAGAAGAAAAGCTTCACGTTCTCCGGTGACAAGCTGACTCTGAATTTCCAGGATATCCCGGTGCGGTCCGTTCTGCAGATTCTGGCCGATTTCACCAACCTCAACATTGTGGCCAGCGACACGGTACAGGGCAACGTAACACTCCGGCTCAACGATGTTCCGTGGGATCAGGCCTTGGAGCTTGTTCTTAGGTCTAAGGGTTTGGGTAAGCGCCAGGAGGGCAATATCATTCGCGTTGCTCCGATCGAAGAGATCAATAAACAGGAGAAGGAGGAACTCGAAGCGCAGAAAGTTGTGGAAGAACTGGAACCGTTGCGGACGGAAATCATCCAGATCAACTACACCACGGCCGAGGATATCAAGAAAGTCTTGGTCGGTACCACGGAGCGCACGAGTCAATCCATGACTCAGCCGGCTAGCATCGGAGGTGCGACGGCTTCCACGGCGGTATCGACACTGGATGTGAGTCAATCGGTTTTATCAGGGCGGGGCAACGTAACCGTCGATCCGCGGACCAATCAGTTGATCGTGAAAGATACTCCGCGCAATTTGGAGCGAGTCCGCGATCTGGTCCGTCAATTAGACAAGCCTATTCGGCAAGTACTCATCGAATCTCGAATTGTCATTGCTTCCAACGATTTTCTAAGGGATTTGGGCAGTCGCCTTCAGGTCAATAGACTCGTTAATGCAAGAGGAGCCAGCTCTTTTTCTACAGGCTCAGGCTCTTCAACTGATGGCGTCATTTTCCAGCAACCGGCTGCCGGTGGGGAAAAGTCTACCAACACCGATCTGCTGGTGGATCTCGCGGCCAGAGGCGCCGCGACCGCCGCAACGGGTGGCGCCAGTGCCATCGGGTTCACACTCATCAAAGCGGGCGATTACTTGCTGGATCTTGAGTTATCGGCCGCTCAGAGGGAAGGGCGTAGTGAAACCGTGTCCAATCCCCGGCTGATTACCTCGGATCAGACCAAGGCGGTAATCAAACAGGGTGTCGAGATTCCTTATCAGACCACAGTTGTAGCGGGAGGAGGAGCCTCGGCCAACATTTCGTTCAAACAGGCGGTACTCGAGTTGAACGTAACGCCGCATATCACGCCCGACGATCAAGTGTTGATGGACCTCTTGATCAAGAAGGATGAAAAAGGCGAGATAACACAAGCTGGCCCGGCGATCGATAAGCGTGAAATTCAAACTACGGCCCAAGTCGCCAATGGGGAAACCGTGGTTCTGGGCGGTGTCTACGAAGGGCAGAAGCTTAACAATACCGACAAAGTACCGTTTTTCGGCGATCTGCCCGGGATCGGATATATGTTCCGCAGAAACAACGTTGAAGATCGTAAAAGAGAGTTGCTCGTTTTCATTACTCCGAAAATTCTCAAGCAAGATCTCGCCTCTCGCTGATTGTTGCTGAAATTGCAGAAGGCGCGGCCTGAAAGGGCGGCGCCTTTTTGTTGTTGCGCCGGCTGTGAGTGCACTGCCCGGTATTTTCAATACACATGATATGATGACCCGATTTCTCATCTCGGGCGGCATGAGACATACGCACAATATTCATTTGATCGGGCCCATGGGAGCGGGCAAGACGACGATCGGGCGGCTTTTGGCCAAAGCCCTGGATGTCCGATTCGTCGATAGTGATAGGGAGATCGAACAGCGTACCGGCGTCAGTATCCCGATGATTTTCGAGTACGAGGGTGAAGAGGGTTTTCGGAGGCGGGAAGCGGAAGTTCTGGCCGACCTATCTTGCAAAAAGGGGATCGTATTGGCCACCGGGGGTGGATCAATCCTATTGCCGGAAAATCGCAAGGTTCTGCATGAACGGGGTTTTGTCGTTTATCTGCAGTGTTCGGTCGAAAAGCAGCTTGAAAGAACTCACAAGGATTCCAACCGGCCGCTGCTCAATACTCAGAACCCCCGCCAGAGGTTACAAGAGTTGCTGCGGGTGCGGGAGCCGCTCTATCGTTCCCTGGCTGATTTCTTGGTGGATACGGGAGAGCATTCCAGCCGCAGCGCCGTCCGTCAGATTTTGAAAGCTTATAGCCGAGCAAACGCGAATTCATGAAAACTCTGACCGTCAGTCTGGGCGAACGCAGCTATCCGATTTATATCGGATCGCAAATCCTGGAGTCCGGCGAACTGTTGTCAAGGCATCTAAGTTCCAGCCAAGTCATGGTCGTTACCAACGAAACGGTAGCGCCTCTTTATCTGGATCGGGTCAGACAAAGCCTAAACAGCAAGCTGATTGCCGAGGTGATCTTGCCGGACGGCGAGTCTTATAAAAGCATTGAATCGGCGATGACCATCTTCGATGAATTGCTTGCCAGAAAATTTAGCCGAGACGCATCTCTCATTGCCTTGGGGGGCGGGGTGATCGGCGATTTGGTCGGCTTTGCCGCCGCTTGCTATCAGCGGGGGGTGCCATTCATTCAAATTCCGACGACTCTGCTGGCGCAGGTGGATTCTTCCGTAGGCGGTAAAACCGCGGTCAATCACCCGCGCGGCAAGAATATGATTGGTGCTTTTTATCAGCCGCAATGCGTGATAGCCGATACCTCAACGCTCGATACTCTGGCCGATCGGGAGTTTAGCGCCGGATTGGCCGAGGTGATCAAGTACGGGCTTATTCGTGATTTTGCGTTCTTCGTCTGGTTGGAAGCCAACATGGAGATGCTTTTGGCTCGCGATGCGGATGCCCTGGCCTATGCCATCGAGCGCTCCTGCCTCAACAAGGCGGAAGTTGTAGCCGAAGACGAACGGGAATCGGGGGTGCGCGCAACGCTCAATTTGGGGCATACGTTCGGGCATGCCATAGAAACCGGTATGGGTTACGGTAGTTATCTGCACGGTGAGGCGGTGGCCATCGGAATTTGCCAGGCCGCGGATCTGTCGCGGCGGCTCGGTTGGCTCGACATGGGCGGTGTCGAGCGCATTATTTCGCTGCTTAGGCAGGCTCGGCTGCCGGTGACGCCGCCGATGGGGCTGGATACCGATCGCTACTTGGAGTTGATGGCCGTCGACAAGAAGAACGTGGAGGGTAAGCTGCGGCTTATTCTGCTCGAAAAAATCGGCAAGGCCACCTTGCCGATGAAGGTCGATCTTGAGTCACTTCGAGCCACGTTGGACCACTATGGGCGCGGCTGAATTTTCTTCGCCTCTTAGCGATCGTGAGAGCGCTCACGGTGCTCAGCCCTTGTCGCTTATTTCTGCAGCACGCATGCAAAAGTTCGATTTGCTTTTGCACCTGGCGGTCAACTTGGCTCAACCCATCGTCGTGTGTGGGCCGGAAGGCATCGGCAAAACAACTTTTCTGCGCTTTCTGGAGACCCGCTTAGCGCCACTCGCAACGGTCCGCTATTTGGTTTCTGCGCCGGGCATGGGTTATGAGCGGATTCTCGACGAGTTGTCGCGCACTTTGAATCAGGACAAGCCGAGGTCGGCCTCTTCGGGATTGGGCTTGACCGATTTATTGGCAAACTACGGCAAGGAGCATCGAAATCTCGTGCTGCTGCTCGATGATGCCGGCGCGCTCGCGCCGGGGCTTCTCAACGCGCTATGGCAGTTCGCAAGCTCTCATCCGGCCTTGCGGCTGGTGCTGGCGATGCGCAGCAACGAGGCCCTGCAAAAGTCCGACACGGATAGATCGGCTCTTGGTGATGCGTTTATTCTGGACATTCCTGCTTTATCGCAGGATGAGTGCAGATTTTATGCGCATCAATTAGCAACAAGGGTATCCGGGTTGCCAAGCGGGCAAGAGATTACGGAATCCTTTGTAAAACGGCTGTATTCCCGGAGCCGGGGAGTTCCGGGAGCGGTGGTCGAGATGCTGAAATCGTCGCATGGATCGACAAAAACAGCGGCTTTGGCTAACTTCGGCTGGGTAACCGCGGCCGGCTTATTGGCTGGAGTGACGGCTTACGCGTTCTTTCTATTTTTCTCGAGACAGACACCGGAACCGCAAAGACCGCTTCCCGATAGTTCGGCTGAGACTGTAAAGTCTAATGTAGCCATTGCGCCTTCCGTTCCGGAACAGGTTCAGGAAGTCGAGGCCTCGACCCCGGCAGAGCCGTTGACTAAAGTTCAGGAGCCGCCGGCATCGACAGCTGTCGAAATCGTTGCCGCTTCCCAATCGCCATCCGCGCCCTTGGCTTTAGCCGAGAGCGAAAAGACGGAGATCTCCAAGGCTTCCGAACCGGCAACGATAACCGCAACACCGGCTGCCGCAGTGCCTGTACTGGAAACGGAAGCGAAGAAGACGGCAGAAGACCCGAAGCCGATGGAATCGGGGGCTCCACTTGAGCCGCCACCCGCCGCGGTCGTGGAAGAGCCGAAAAACACGTCGGAGACTCAGGTTCAGGTATCGTCAGCCCGCCCTGAGCCGGCTGACTCTTTAAGAGAAGCCGAGGTGAAAGCGCGGGAGTCCGGGACTTCGATGGCGCAAGGTGAAACCTCCCAGCGGTCAAAATCGCCTGAGATCGTTATGGAAGGGCTCAAGAGCGCTGAATGGCTGATGGATCAAAGTCCAGAAGCTTACACCTTGCAGATTGTTGCCGTTTCCCGATTGAGTTCGGTAGTCAAGCTGGCTAAACAATTTCCGCTGGGCAGCGAACTAGCCAGTTTTCGTTCGCGCAAGGGAAGCGGCGATCTGTATCCGCTTTTCTTCGGAATTTATCCGACTTTGCCGGCAGCTAAGGAGGCTGCCGCAACACTGCCTGTTTCGCTCGGCCAGCCCTTGCCTAGACAGATGAAATCTATTCACCAAGAGATTCGGCGAATGATGCCGCGGCACGCCGCGTTTACCTCTTCGGCCGATTCGTCGGATCGTTGAAAATAACCGAACGAGTTCTCTATTCTGTGGGGCAATGTTATGAATTCGGCTGAATGCCTTACAGCGAATTCCCTGTAAATTTTTGCGCCCATTGTTGTAAACCGATCTCTCTGCCATTGACTTGCGTGACGCCATGAATGCACCTAAGAATGATTGTTTTATCCGTGCACTATTAAGACAGCCTGTCGAAAGAACGCCGGTTTGGATGATGCGCCAGGCGGGCCGCTATTTACCTGAATACCGCCGCGTCCGGGAACAGGCGGGCAGCTTTATGAAGCTGTGCAGTACGCCTGAACTGGCTTGCGAGGTCACGCTGCAGCCTCTTGCGCGCTTCCGGCTGGACGCCGCCATTCTTTTCTCCGATATTCTCACGGTGCCGGACGCGATGGGCTTGGGTTTGGAGTTCGTAGAAGGCGAGGGGCCCCGTTTCAGAAATCCGGTCCGCAGCGCCGCCGATGTCCACCGGTTGTCGGTGCCCGATCCGGAATCGGATTTGCGCTATGTCATAGATGCGGTCCGATTGATTCAACAAAATTTGGACGGCAGCGTTCCGCTTATTGGATTCTCGGGCAGTCCCTGGACTTTGGCCACCTACATGGTCGAAGGCGCCGGCGGGCAAGAATTTCGTAAGGTCAAGGGATTGATGTACGAGCAGCCCGTAGTTCTCCACGAGCTCTTGGAGAAATTGGCCGATGCCGTGGCGCTTTATCTCAATGCTCAAATCGCTGCGGGCGTCGATGTCGTCATGGTGTTCGACACCTGGGGCGGGATCTTGCCGACGGCGCACTACGAGGAATTCTCCCTGGCGTATGCGAAGCGCGTACTCGATAAACTGGATAGGCGCCGTGGCGATAAAACCATACCGACGATCTTCTTCACCAAGGGTGGTGGACAATGGTTGGAGGCCATGACGGAAGCGGGTTACGACGCCTTGGGTTTGGACTGGACCACGCCCATCGGGGTGGCGCGCCGTCGGGTGGGGCACAAGGTCGCCCTGCAGGGCAACTTGGATCCTATGGCCTTGTATGCACCGATCGAAACCATACGCACCGAAGTGAAGCGGATCTTGGAGCAATACGGCCATGGGGAAGGGCATGTATTCAATTTGGGACATGGGATACTTCCCGATGTCGATCCTGAGCACGCCAAGGCGATGATCGAAGCCGTGCACGAATTCAGCCCCGCATTTCATGGACGTTAATCTATGTCGGAAGACAATCCTTGGAAATTGATTCGGCGCCGGGAGGTCTACGAAAACTCGTGGATTCGCCTAGACGAAGATGAGGTGATCAATCCGTCCGGTGGGCTGAGCATTTACGGAAGAATCCATTTCAAAAGCCAGGCTATCGGCATCATACCGATAGACGCCGACAACAATACCTGGTTGGTTGGCCAATATCGCTACGTGCCCGATGCGTATTTTTGGGAAATCCCCATGGGCGGCTCACCCGAAGGGGAAGATATTCTGGAGACGGCGAAACGCGAGCTCAAAGAGGAAACCGGATTAACCGCCGGGAGTTGGAATCTCTTCATGCACCTGCATACCACCAATTCGGTCACCGACGAGGAAGGCTATGTTTTCCTCGCGGAGGATCTAATGGAGGGCGAGCCGGACTTCGAGGAAACGGAGGCCATCACCATCAAAAAGCTACCCCTGCAGGAGGCGATACGCATGGTCATGGACGGCGAAATCACCGACTCGATCAGTGCCGCCGGACTGTTAAAGCTTGCCTGCCTCAGAAATTCGCTTCCTCCTGCCCGCCGTTAACTACTCGTCTATTTCAAAAGAACTGCTGTTCTGTTGCAGGCTTCCTACACTCGCATCGAATTGTTAGATTTACTGCGTCCGCAGGACCTGGCCGGACTCTTGCCTACATTATAAGTAACGGGCGGAAAGTCGAATCGAGAAGGTGCGGAAGTCCGGATGCGATGAAAGAGCCAAGAACCGGGACGCATCACTATCGTCCAATTGTTAAACCGGCTTTTCCGCGACGTATCGGAGGCTTCGGCTTTCAGACAATTGCTATACTCGAAAAGAATCTTGCCGACCGATTTATAACAAAGGCGGATTCATTGCTCTTTTTGCAGATCTTAAATCTTGGGAGGTCTAGACATGATGGCGCCTGAGAATCTCGACGCAAGCTTGATTACTGACGTAAACGTGAAGGAATACTTCAGGGACTCGGTGACAACGGCTTTGTCAAACCAAAAAGTAGATGCCGGAGAAGATACCGTCTACTACATTGTCAATTTGCTTGCCTATTTTACCCAGGCGGACAAGCTGTTCTCCTACAGCGCCGAGGGCGTGACGCTGCAGCCGCTTGCCCTGATCTACGCTGAAGCCGTGGAAGCGGCGAGCGTGGAGGAGCGGCATCAAATTCTGCGCAGGCTGGGAGATGTGGCATTGTTAATTTCCGGCCTGTTTTCCTCCAGCCTTAATCGTAAGCTCGTCGACATCGACTATTACATTGCCATGGGAGGCACGGCTTACGGTTATCTGTGCGACCTGAATCGCGGCACGTTACGAGGCAGAGCGTTCTGTGCGATTTTCGGCGAGCTTGCCGAAAAGTTTCAGTCGTTCGTAGATGTCCTTTCGGAAGTCGGAGAGAGGACGCCGATGAATTCGTGCACCGATATCATGCGGCTTTATGAAATCTGGCTTAGAACCGGCAGCAAGCGTGCGGCTGACAAACTCAGGAAACTGGGCATAGAGCCGGCGCAAGGCTCCATCAGCCACCGGCACAACTGAAGGAGGCGCTGTTATGCGCCTGAACGCCTTACAGAAGCTGCTGGAACGTATCTATCGCATCGAGGTGGATCTCGATGTGGAGGATTTTCTGATTACCGATCCGGAACTCGCGCGGCAGTTGGACACTAGCGTCAATCCCCGCGAGAGCCAGGAAAAGCTGCTGGTCTCGCAAGAGGACGATCATCTCGATCTCGCGCTTTTCCTGGATGCCTCCGTGTTGGCCCACCTGTCCGATGATAATCCGCTGGAGAGCCTTCATTCCGAGAATTTCATCGATTTCCTTTTGGCTGTGGAAGGGGTTAGCCATTTTCTTTATCTCATTTGGAATGCCGGTGTCGACCGCGGCATTACGCTGATGGAGTTGGAGATGCAGGCTGAGGTGGATAAATTCGTGACCGCCGCTTCGCTATGGAACCGCCAGGGCAAGAGCCTCATTCCCTCAAAACTTCGATACTGCTTGTTCGATGCGCCGGCCTATGATGCGGCATTGGATCAAGTCCAGCGGCAACGCTACGAAGATGCCAACCATTACGCCGGCAAGTATTGCCTTCGGTTGGAAACCCGTTATCTGAAGAAGGAGCGGGCAGGTGAGATGATGGAAGAGCTTCGCCGGTTTTATCGGCTTACGCAGGGCGAAAAGATTCGGCTAATCAACTCGGCGGCCTGACGTGTGATCGCACAGTTTCTCGCAAGTCTTTGAGTGCCGCAGATTGATTCCGAAAATCAGACCCGTTATGGCGCCGATGCCAAAAAGGGGAATCGGGCCAGCGCTGTTCCTGGCGGTAGTAGTCGCGCAAAGTTTCCCGATAGGAGGCAAACTCCCGCTTCATGAGGGCTCTGTATCGAGCGAAGCCACGATCGTCCGAGCGCAGCAGCCAGTCGGCGATCGCATAAGAAGCAAAAATGGAGGATCGGAGCGCCTTGATGATGCCTTGCGATGAGAGCGGGTCGAAGCTGGAGACCGCATCGCCTACGGCAATCAGCCCGGGATGGACGTTGCCTTCCAGATAACGGGAACCCGCCGGCCAAAGCCTAGGCGGGGCGAGAGGCCGGCCTGCGCCGATGATGGTTCGAACATGTCTTGTTTTGCCGAGGCATTCCATCCAGGCATCCAACCGGGGCGCGCCCAGACGGCGGGCAAGGTCGGCATCGGTCATCAAGACCGCGACCCTGCGCCCTCCGGGAGTGGCTGCGGTATACCACCAACCGTCGCGAAATGACTCGATCAGCGCCGCATCGGCGCCCGGCAAACCCGGGCTCTCCGATTCTTCAAAAAAGACCGTGGCGGCGACCAATCGGTCGCAGTTGATCGGTTTCAGGCCTCCCAACCGCGACAGCAGTGCGGCACGGCCGGTAGCATCGACAACACAGCGCGCCGTGCGGGTTCCGGCTTCGCCGCAATCGATAGTCCATCTGTCGCCGTCAAATCTGATCGAGCCGACCTTGGCAGCCAGAGGTATGGCGCCGCGATTTTCGGCTTCCGCTGCCAGCATGCGGTCGAATCGGGCTCGATCGAGCCGCCAGCCGATGTTGTGGACATCCAGGAAAAACTCGTTGCTGATGAGTTCGGGCCCGCCCCAGGCACTCGCGGTGCGAAAGGATGGGCAATGGGAGTCCCGCGCGAAGCCCGCCCCCAATCCAAGATGATCGAGAAAACGCTTGATCAGCGGCGGCACGGATTCACCGATGCGGAACGAGTCGGCTCGTCCCGCATCGGCAAGACAGACGCGCAGCCCTGGCGCGACGTCGCTGAGCGAAATCGCCGTCGCGGCCCCCGCGGGACCCGCGCCGGCGATGAAGACATCGAACGCGGAGCCTATTCGGCTTTGACGGCGTAAAATGAGGCCACCACTCCGGCCGGAGATACGGTACCCGGCGAACCGCCGGAATGCGGAATCGTGCGGATGACTGAGCCGACGATGGCCGGCCGCTGCTGGACACCGTTAGGCCAGTGGTTTACCAAATAGCCCTCGTAATCGTAAATCCATTGCTCGCCATTGACGATGCCGACGCCCTGAAAGCGGACCCGCATGGGCGTGCCGTATTCGCGAGAACCTTTCAGTTTCAACGACCAGCCCGGACCGCCGATGACTCCGGCGAGTATCTGCATGGCGTCTTCATCAATTTCGATCGTGCCGCGGCCGAATTCGAGGTCATTGAAGTCTTTGTTGACGTCCGGATCGTTCAATAAGCTGCGATAGGTCCATTTACCGACGAATGGGTTGTCGCTCATGGTTATTCTCCTTTGTTTTGTGATGATTTAGGGTTCGCGGTCGTGGCAACTTGTGGATTCGGGGCGACGATGTGCTCCGTTCCCGCGCGCTCCACGCTGTAATAGCGGTTGTCCGGCCCCGTGCTCGGGGTTCTTGCGCTATCCGCCGGCAGGTAAGGATTTCGAATGATGAAACCAAGCTTCCACCATTCGCTCACCATTTTGAGGTCGCCGGCATTGGTTTGCTGAATGCCTTGGCTCCAGGTAGTCCACTCCGTCTCCGGATTTCCTTGGTTGTCGAACCCGACCAGTTGATTCGATTGCAAGGGACGGTGGGCGGGCCACCACAGGGTGTCCCAGGTTTTCTCTTCGAGTTTCAGGCGCAGGTCGTTTTCGCTTTCGGGATTGATTTCATTCCAATCGGCGTAAGTGATGTTGTTGGGATTCGTGGTGCATTCGTTGAAATCGGCCTGCCAGGGAAGCGCCATGTACTTGGTCAAATCGCCGGGCTGGAGGCCGACGCTGAAATCGTTGTCCTGGCTCAGCGGGTTCTCGATAGCGAAAGTCAGACCATCGGTTTCGCTGCGGTGGACAGCGTTGGCCTGAGCGGCGGACTGGAGGAAATCGGACCAGCCGCGGTCGGCCTTGATGCGGTAAGGCTCCCAATAAATGGAGGGGTTGCGCATGATCCAGCCGAGCTCGCCCCCTGGGCAAAAGGCTCCCCCGAGCACATTGCCGAGCACGCCTCGGTCCAGTTCGTATCCCGTTTTGGGGGGTGTGGTCGGATAGGGCATGAAGACCGGGTAAGTGCTGGGATCGATCCAGCCCTCTTCCATTTCGTTGATGAAATACCCGTCCGCCCATTGCCTGAGGATGAAAAGCTGATAATCGGTGAGCCTCAGGAATTTCGACGGCGCTTCGTTGGTGAGCGGATTGTCACCGCACAGGAGAGGCATCAGCGGCAGGTTGTGTACCCGGCTGCCGATCTTATCTTCGAGCTTGAACTCGTTTTCCTCGCCGCTGCGCCGCAGCAGGTCGAATAGAAAAAGCCGCATGGGGCCATAGGGATCGTCGATCCAAAGACCGTCCTCATCCTTTCGCGGCGGGCGTTGCGTCTCGACGCGCGCCTCGCCCTGATTGGCATATCGCGCGGCATGCGAACTCTTGGCGACCGCCTCGCAATCGGATTTCTCCTTGAATCGTCTCGGCGTTTTCGAGAGCAGATAGGGGTTGAACGTTCCGCGCTGTTCCTGGTCGTGGGGGAAATTCGACTGGGCCAGGATGTCGCTGAGATACAGGAACTCGTTCGGTCGGAACAGAATCGGCCAGATGTCGCGATAGAACCAGGGCTTGTGTTTTTTGTTCCAGGTCAGCCGGCTCGCTTTCCATTGGCTGAGCGCCGCCCGGTCATGGATCGGCACCGTTTCAGGACAATCGAAGCTGTCGAGCCGCCCGTAAATGCCGGTGTCGGCGGCAAACTCGCGCAGGGACAAGTCGTACATCACCTCGTCCATGGTAATCATGTCGAGGATTTGCGGTACGAAGCGGGGATAGCCGACGACGACCCAGGCGGGATACTCGACATCGATGTAGCGCGTCTGTCCGACTTGTTCGGAATACATCGCGAGCCGGGCCATGACCGGACCATCGGAAACGTCGTCGTACCAACCGTCGTTATTGGCGTAATTGGCGATGTGCGGTTCGCCCGGACCGGATTTCTCGCTGCCGGAATTGCCGTGCCCGCCCAGCACCAGGAGCCGCCCGGCGTCGTCGGTCAGTATTTCGCCCAGGGTATGAATGTCATGCGGTTGCAGGCCGACCGGAGGAAAGGTGGCGGCGTACACGCCGTCTCCGGAACGGTCGAACCGGGCTTTGCGCCGGGTTGTCGTGTCGACGCTGCGGGGGCCCGGATCGATGATCAGGCGGTCGCGGTTCGCAACGGCGGCGTTCCGGCGCGGATGGCCGTTGCCATAGCCGTGTTCTCCGGAGCGTTGCTTGAATTCGTACCAGGAGGCTTTCTTGTTGGCGAGGTAGACCCGCCACTGGATGTCGATCAGCTTGCCGCGATTGCCGCCGCCTTCGACATCATCGCCGAGTTTCAACGGCCGGCCTTCCGGGCTGTCGTCGTCGTAGACATAGACCTGGAAGCGGGCAGCCTGCCGTTTGATGCGGCCGTCCTTATCCTTGAAGGTCTCGACCAGCACCGGGCCGGACCCGTCCGGGGCGAGAATGGGATTGCCTGACGCGTCGCATTCCTGGGGCAGAGCCGCCGGCATTTCGGGAGCGATATAGAACTCGGACTCGCTGTTGCCGAGGCGCGCGATGCCGATACCGGGATGTATTTTGTAAGTCGCCATGATGTTATCTCCCGCGGTCAGTCGAGGAAATTCAGGGATACCCCTTCAAGCTTGAGGAGATCGATCTCTTCCTCGTAATCGGCGCCGATGACAACCAGCGTGATTTGCAGCTCCTGGGAGGTTTCGAGCAGTTTTCTCGCACAGTCCGTCACATCGATGCGGTGGTTGCGCGGCGTATTGTGGCTACGGGTTCTGTGGTCGTAGTCGCGTGCCCGTACGGGCGGCACGTCGCAATGGCCGGGACCGCCGTAACAGGCGCCGTGGCCGAAGATCGCGAGATAGCCCGCGAAATGCGGATTGCCGTGAAACTCCGTTCGGGCATCCGCGCCGGGCTGGTTGAGAAAAACGCGGACAAAGCAGGACCGCACCAATTGCGGTACCCAATGCAGCCGGATTTCCGCCTTGCGAAAGCCCTTGGTCCGCTCCGGAACCGGGATGGGCCGGGAGAGGAAGCGTCCCACCGGCGCGTCCAGCCCGACCGGGATGAAATGAGAGCCGCGGACATATTCGTAACCGAAACGGGCCACGTCCAGGGTGTCCCGCTGGGTGTAGTTCCAGGGCGAAAGAATCGCGTCGAGTTCGACCGGCGTCGCGTTCGGGTTGAGCTTCTGCCACTCCCACCAGAGGCGGTCGACGTTGACATGGATCGGCCAAAACACCGGGTCGTAGGACGCGGTGAGATTGCTGAACATGTCGCCGAGCGGCGGCTGTTCGTACATGTCGGTGCGGGAGTGGAAGCGGCGGCCGCCGGCCCGCACCATCAGGTTGCGGCGTTCGCCGAGCCGGTTCGCGGAAGTCGCCGCCTGGGTGGTCGCCACCGGTTGGGTGTCCTCATACGAACCCCCGCCATCGCCATATGGATTCTGGCCGCCGGTCCAGATGTGCAGGGTGTTGTGCGGATTCTGGTCCAGGAATCCGAAGGCCGCGTCGTAGATGCTGCCGCCACCGAAGTCGCGGAAGTTGTTGAGGCTCATGATCTGCCTGATGTCTTCGGCGGACGGGTAGTGGTAATGAATCACCTGGTTGATGGTTCCGCCCCCCTTGTACTCGGCCGGGTAGCGCAAGGGATACCAGAGGGGGTTCGACGCCAGGAGCGCGTCGATCATGCGCTGTCGATTGCGATCGTCCGGCCGCGGGGTGACGCCGGTATAACCGATGACGTTGTACACGTAGCGGAAAAACTTGCCTTGAGAGGTAAAGGAGCGCCGCTCGTCCGCCAGGGCGAGAAAAGCCGCCTTTTGCGCCTGGGTCGGCGCCGGATGGAGTCCGCCGATCAGTTTCTCGGCGGCTTTCGCGGTTAGGAAAGCCTGAAACGATTTCGGGATAATCCACCCCTTGTCCGCCTCTTCGGGACGGTATTGCGGCATGGTCCAGTCCCAATAGGGCAGCATGATATCGGGATCGAAATCCTGAAGATTCTGCTCGAACTCATAGAGATAGGCGCGGTGCCAGGGCAGGAAGCGTTCCCAGCCGTGCTGGCAATGGTTTTGGTGGATCAGCGCCTGGTTGTTGTAGCTGCGGCGATCTTCGGGCCAGTCGTTCAGATCGTAGATTTGCCGGAAGGCTCGCCGCAGCCGGTCGAGTTCGGCTTCGCTCATGCAATCGAGATTGGCGCGCTGTCTCAGTTCGCCGGGTCGTATGGGGCGTCGTGCCCCGTCCGGGGCCAGTCCGAATTCTGCGATCTCCCGCGCGGAAATATGCACCACGCCGCCGACTTCGAGCTTCAGCGGCAAGACCTCGATAGCGTCCTCGTGGTCGTCCTCCGGACAGCCATCGTCGATCCAGTCGGCAATGAATTCGATGTCCGCCGCCAATACCGGGCTGCCGCCCCAGGGCAGGCGCGGGAACCGCCCGCCGTCGAAAGGCGGCTCGCCTTTCAGGCCCCGAATCAGCCCGGAAGCCGCTCCCCGGCTGTAATGGCTGTTATCCCCGGCCGAATGCCCGCAGCAGGGCGCGGGCGTCTCCGGAGCGATCATCCGGATGCCGTGAAGATTCGCTGTTTTGAGATAGTCGACACCGCGATCCCAGAAGCGTCCGATTCCGCCATAGTCCGCGGGACTGTCCTGGGCCGCGGCGTTCAATATCTCCCGGACCCGCTGGTAGCGTGTGAGGTTGGTTTGCTTCGATGACATGTGGATTCTTGTTCGTGTTCGGGTAACGCGCTCGGCCCTGTTTCCAGGGCCGAGCAATCCGGAGGGCCGCGGCGGAAGCCGCGGCCTAGTCGTTAATGATGGCCGACGGTGGTTCCGCCCTGGCCGTTCGGAAGGTCGATGCTGACGTTCTGCATCATGCCCTGGTCCTCATGGTCGAGGATATGGCAGTGCAGCACGTATTCGCCGATATAGCGCTGGTAGCGGGTGCGTACCACCAAGGTGTAGAGCCCTTTGGGCGCCGCCTGCGGCGGGATCAGGCTTTTCACCCAGAGCGTATCCTTCCACACGCCTTTCAGGCCGGGATATTGAGGGTCCGCCGTCCCGCCGGCGTCATCGACCGCGCCCGGCACGCTGACATCCTTCCCGTTCGGGTCGAGGATCTTGACGATCTGGAAGGGATTCACATGGATGTGGAACGGATGGCTGACGAAGTGCGACTGCAAGGTCCATTCGTCGACGCCGCCCAGCGGCAGGCTGCGGTCGATCCGAGCGGGATCGTAGGGTTTGGGGGCGAAGCGCGGGCCTATGCCGTTGCTGACCTCGAATTTGACGTCGCTCGTCGAGGTGTCGATGAAGAAGGCCAGTTCCTGCTTTCCGGTCACCTCGTTGTCTTTGATATCCGGATGTGGCGTGAAGCTGGTGAGTTTCAGCCTGTCTTTAAGATCGGCCACGACCTTGGCGCGGATCGGAGCCGGCATGGATTTTTCGGCGGCGGCCACGAGCTCTTTCTTCATGTAGTCGTGAATGTTGGGGACCGGGGTTCCGGGAGCGGCCACGACCACGCCGAGCAGTTGCCGGCTCTCCGCCGTTTGGCCGACGCTTCCCGAAGCCGGGGCCGAGGTGTCGACTACGCAGTAACTGCCCGCTTCCGGAAACACCACCAGCGCGTCGCTGCGGTAGCCGGGCTGCAAGGTCGTTAGGGAGGTCTGCCACGCCGCCGCCCGGGTCAGGCCGTCGTCGGCGATGACATGGTAGGGAATGGGATCGCCCACGCAATTGTCCCCGATGTAGCGGTCGGCATCGGCGGCCTTCAGCGTATCGACGCTGGGCGCACCGGCCTTCAGCCGCCGGAATTCCAGGCTGATGGTGTCGCGGACGCCCGCATGAATCATCCGCCAGCGCTCGATCTCGCCGGCTTTCGTGAGGAAAGTCGGCAAAATCTTCCCGTTGATGCTGGTGTAGCGGCCGGACTGAGCCCAAGTGCCGGGACCGAAGAGTCCATTGCCGCCCGGATCGTTGTAAAACTCGATGCCGCCCGTGTCGTCGGGATCGCAAATCCAGGCGATCACGTTGCCGTTACTGTCCTTTTGAACCTTGATGGCGCCGTTCTTGTCGAGGCAGGCATATTGGATTTGCTGCAGCACCAGGATGCGTTCTGGCATGGCGCTGCCGTTGCGGCGCTTCAGCAGGGTGTCGATATCGCCGTGAGCCTTGTCGCTGGGAAGCCGGTCGCCGCGCACGATGAGGGCGCCGGCCATGCCGCTCGCTACCTGGAGGGCGGTCGAGCCATGCCGATGCGTGTGGTACCAAAAGGTGCCCGCCGGATGATCGGGCGGAATATTGTACTCGTATTGGAAGCTGACCCCGGGATTGATCGATAACAGCACATTGTCGCTATTGCCGGTCGGACTGACCCATAAGCCGTGTGAGTGAAGGTTCGTGCCGTTAAAGCAGTGGGGTTCGTTCACATCGCCTTTCCAATCCGTACAACTCGGATCGGCCGGCAGCTTGTTGTTGAGGGTGATTCGCACCGTATCGCCCGGCGAAACCTCGATGGTCGGCGAGGCGAAAGGCGTTTTCGGATCGGTGTCGGTGCCGGTATAGCTGCGCAGCCGCACTTTGTCGGCCCGCCCGGTCGCCGGGTTGTAGAGTGTACCGTCGGTGTAAACGATATTGAGATCGAGCTGCCTCTCGGTGCCAATCCCCGGCCCTGCTTTCGGCAATGCCATAAGTGTCGAGCGCGGTGCCGGTTCCTTCCGGAGTTCGAGCAGAGGAGGGTTTTCCACGATACGTTGTTGCGGCTCCGCCTGCGCCGGCTGTGCCACGGACAATACGGTGTGGGCTGCTATGACCGCCGGGATAGCGCCTCTCGACCATCTATCGTGCAATGGAGCTTGGGCTTGGATCCATTTCAAAAAATGGAGACCCTTTTTTCGATCTGTCTCGGACATTGGCATAATCCTCTTCTTGTTGTTTTTGTGAAATGACGATCGCTCACTTGCGTGAGGTTCCTCTCTTTCTCCACATGAGCGATCGGGTGTTATCTTGATACTTGGGCGTGGCAAAGCCACCCCGAGCATCAGGAGCTTGTCGATGCTACGAAAGCACTCGTTGCGATCCAGGCCAACTGCCGCGTTAAATTCTCGCCAATTTGATCGACACCGCAGGCTATTCAGCCGATGAAGGCAATAACGGGGGCACCCTTTTCGGGCGCGGGCGGCGCGGGTAGTAGTGGCCTACTCCCGGAATTTTTCGTGATCGATGTGCGGATGTGAAACACCCGACCAAGTTCGCAACTCAAGAAGTATAGTTTTCTTTAGCGGAAAAACAGGGTGAGTTCATTTTGGTATGGAAACCACGCTTTCCAACCAAGTCTGACGCTTGAGTTCGTCGAGCCGGACTCCGTCTTTGAGAGATGCCAGTTTCTCGCCTTATCGCGCCGCGTTCGGTCCGCTGCTCGGGTGTAACGCCGAAGCCACGAACCGCTTGCTCTCGGCATAGGGAAAGACGTCTTCGAAGCGGCTTTCGGCTATGCGTTTCTGTTTTTGTTTCCAGTAGTCCGCGTCCAAGAGATCGCTGTGTCGATCGAGAAAGGCGTTGCGTAGTCTGGAATCGGTCAGCAGGAAGGTGATGAACTCCTCGGGAAAAACATCGTGTGGGGCTACCCAATACCAGGGTTCCCCTTCCAGTTCGAGCTCGAGATAGGGCGGGGACGGTATCTTCCTGAAGTTGCACTCGGTCAGATAACAAAGCTCGTCATAGTCATAGAACACCACGCGGCCCTGTCCCGTGACCCCAAAGTTCTTCAGGAACATGTCGCCGGGAAAGATGTTGGCCGCCGCCAGCTCCTTGAGTGCCGCGCCGTAATCACCGATGATGCGTCCGAGCTCTCGGTCGTCGGCGGTCTGGACGTAAAGATCGAGGGGGGTCATGCGCCGCTCGATATAGACGTGCCTGAGGATGAGCTGCTCGCCCTCGATGCTCACGCTGGTCCCGGCTTCGGTCTGCAGCGTTTGCAGCAGCTTGGGCGCAAAGCGCTTCAGAGGAAAGGCGGCTTCGGTGTACTCCCAGAAGTCCGCCATCCTCCCGACTCGGTCATGCTGCTTGACGAGCTGATACTTATCCTTCACGGCTTGCCGTGTCATCTTTTTGGCGGGCGGAAAGCGATCCTTGATGACCTTGAACACATAGGGATAGGAAGGCAGGGTGAAAACGATCATGACCATTCCCTTGGCCCCGGGAGCGGCGACAAAGGCGTCGGTGGAGTGCCTGAGGTGATGCAGGAAGTCGCGATAAAACTCCGTCTTGCCCTGCTTCCAGAGTCCTATGGCGGTGTAAAGCTCCGCCTTGGTCTTGCAAGCCAGGAGCGGCAGCAGAAACTCCACCACCGCCGAGGGCACTTTCGTATCCACCATGAAATAGGCGCGGGTGAAGCTGAAGAGGGTGGCCACTTCCTCCCATCCGAGCAGCAGCGCATCGATATAAAGCCCGCCCCGCTCGTTGTTGAGAATGGGAACCGCGAAAGGCTGCTCGTTCGGCCCGTTGACGATCTTACCGATGATGTAGGCGGCCTTGTTTCGGAAGAATGGGGTGCTTAATACCGCAAGGTGAAAATTCTGTTGGCGCTCGGCAAGGTCGGGAAATTGCTGCCAGATGGCGCGCATCAGGTTGCGGATATCGTGGCGGCGGTGCGCGAAGGGCAGCCGAAAGCCGAAGCTACCCAGGATCTTCGCTATGACCTGATAGAACCCGTCCTGGCCCGGATAGTAAATGCGGTAGACCGGCGGTTCGGACTCCAGGTGCTCGGTCGAAAGGGCGTGGCGGACGAAGATGTTCTTGTTGTTGAAATACCACCTGTGGAAGAGCCGGCAAAAGACCGAGTTGTAAAAGGTCTCGGCCAGTTCCGGTTGTTTGTGCTCGTAAAGGAGGTGCACGTACTCGACCTTGATCCGCTGCCAAAGCGGTTCGTCGAGGGTGATAATTCCGAGCCCGTCCCGCAGGTCCGAGATCGTCTCGTCGACCCTGAGGTCGTAGTAGTAGATGCGCTCCCGGGCCGCCTCCTGCACCGCCCGCCAGTCCGCTGCTTCGAAGCGCTGCCGGGCACTGCCGGCGATCTTGCGAACATGGGCGTAATGGCGCTCGAAACCGCTCAAAATGAGCTGTGCGATAGCTTTGGGTTGTGGCTGATCGCTGATTCCCTTCGGGTGTATCGACGCCATGGCAATTCCGGACTCGTAGCAGTACGGGCCGTGTCGGTAGTCCAAGCCGGCCGGACCCACGCCTCGGGGGGTGTCCACCAGTTTAATGATCTTGCAGTCCATTGCGATCGACGGATCGGAATAGGCGGGCCGCCCGCCCTGTATGGTACTAACCCGCGGCAGTCTTGCGAGTCTCCTCCTGGAACTGGGCCTCTTCCGTGGAGCCGTGCAACGCCGTGATCGAGGATGTTCCACCCTGGATGACGGTTGTCACATCGTCGAAGTAGCCCGCCCCGACCTCCTGCTGGTGGGCAACGAATGTGTAGCCGCGGTCGGCGGCGGCGAATTCCGGCTCTTGAACTAGTTCCACGTAGGCCTTCATCCCTTCCGTCGCGTAGCGCTCCGCCAGGTCGAACATGTGGAACCACATGCTGTGGATACCGGCGAGCGTGATGAACTGGTAGACATAGCCCATGGCTCCCAATTCGCGCTGGAATCTGGCGATCGTCGCATCGTCCAGGTTCTTCTTCCAATTGAAGGACGGGCTGCAGTTGTAGGCCAGGAGCTTGTCCGGGTGCGCCTTCTTGACGCCCTCGGCGAACTTGCGCGCAAACCCGAGGTCGGGCTTGCTGGTCTCGCACCAGACCAGGTCGGCATAGGGCGCATAGGCGACCGCCCGGCTGATGGCCTGTTCCAAACCGCTGCGGGTGAGAAAGAAGCCTTCGGCGGTGCGCTCCCCCGTAACGAAGGGTCGGTCGCGCTCGTCCACGTCCGAGGTCAGGAGATTGGCCGCCTCCGCATCGGTGCGGGCGACCAGCACCGTCGGGACTCCCGTGACATCGGCCGCAAGCCGGGCGGCGATGAGCTTCTGTATGGCCTCCTGGGTCGGCACCAGTACCTTGCCGCCCATGTGGCCGCACTTCTTGACGGCGGCGAGCTGGTCCTCGAAGTGCACGCCGGCGGCGCCGGCTTCGATCATGCTCTTCATCAGCTCGAAAGCATTCAGCACGCCACCGAATCCGGCCTCGGCGTCCGCGACGATGGGCAGGAAGTAGTCGATGAATCCTTCATCGCCGGGCCCGATGCCGCGAGACCACTGGATCTCGTCGGCGCGCTTGAAGGCATTGTTGATGCGGCGGAGGAGCGCGGGTACCGAGTTATAGGCGTAGAGCGACTGGTCCGGATACATTGTTTCCGAGGTGTTGTTATCCGCCGCCACCTGCCAGCCGGAGAGATAAATCGCCTCAAGGCCGGCCTTGGCCTGCTGGACCGCCTGTCCCCCGGTGAGCGCCCCCAGGCAATTGACATATCCCTTGTTGGCGCCTCCGTTCAGAAGCTTCCAGAGCCTCTCGGCACCTCGACGGGCTAAGGTGTGCTCCGGCTGCACGGAGCCCTGCAGCCGGACTACGTCCTTGGCCGCGTAGCCGCGCTGCACGTTCTTCCAGCGCGGATTTTCCGCCCACTCTTGCTCGGTTTTCGCTATTCGTGCATCTCTCTTCATCTTCTTCCTTCCTTGTCTAATGACATCTACTGACGTTCGTTCACAAACGGTTGCGTTCTATCTCAAGGGAACTGCTCGTAAGCCGGTATGGCCAGGAACTCCACGAACCGGTCGTTCTCGACGATGGTTTGCAAGAGCACTACGGCGCGCGCCACATGTCTCAGGTAGGTGAGTGGGCATCCTCGAAGTCGGCCATGTAGATTTTGGCGCCGCTGTTGAGGGCGTTGATGACCATCTTACGGTCTGATGCAGGCCCCGTGATCTCGATTCGCTTGTCGAGGAGGTTTGCGGGAATGCCGGCGATGCGCCAGTCGGATTCCCTGATGTCACGCGTCTCCGCTAGGAAATCCGGCAATTCCCCGTGATCCAGCCGCCCCTGCCGCTCAACCCGCGCTTGCGGCAACTCCGAAACCCGCCCGCCGAAATACGCATGCAGGCTTGCCAGAAAGATGCACGCGTTGGGTGACAGGATGAACTCGTAACCTTGAAAGGATCGGGTGATCTCAATCTCGTACGTCCACTCCGGTGCAGAGCCGACAGCCATGTGATGCCTTCCGTTTAGCGCTCGGGCTTTTCCATTTCGTGCTTCGTGCCAGAAAAACTTGTATTTAGCAGAACAGCCGACCAGCGCCGGTCTCTTCCTGCCGTAACGTTGCTCGAGGCATTCAGTATCAGTATCCGGTATGTTGTGCCCATGGCATCCGGATGAAATCCCTTTCAGTCAAAAACCTTGCCTCCAGTCTGATTATTACTATTAGAGTTAATCGCCAGCTTAAGTTCTCCCGATAATCCCCGGCAACATACATTACGCGAAGACGATGGGCTACTTGGCACCGTCCGGGCAACTGCAAACGGAAAGCAGAATCGCGGCAAGCTGACCGGCGCCCTGTTACCATCGGGCGGCACCTGGACGTCTCATGATTTGCGCCGCACGTGTACCACACTGATGGTGGCCCGTCTTTGTACCTACCATCTTGAGCAAGACCGCATCAAACGGATCTACAACCGATCCAAGCAGCAGGCGGAGGCTTGGCGGCGCTAGGCGAGCGGCTTGAACCGCTAACTCGCGAGGATGCCGAGAATGTCATCGTCGGCAATTTTAGGAAAGCGGCATCCGAGTAGCCGATTTTGGTTTCTCACTTGATCAACTGTTTCACCCTACCCCAAGTATCCAGCCCTCCACCCCAGCTATGGCACGTTCCTGAGGTGTCAGGACGGGTTCGAGCAAACCTTGCAGGCGGCCATCGTGATCGGCCTGTCTTAGCCACGCGGCGATGGTGTAAGCGTCGTGCTGATCGGGGGTACGGTCCTCCATGGGGTAAGCGCGATTCCACAATGAGGGGTATACCTCGGCAATAGCCGACTTGCCGGGAGCAACGGCCCAACCGTCAAAGGGCCAGAAATGCACCCGCTCGCCCAGTTGCCGGCGCAGATAGCGGAGCCAAGGGATACCGGAGTGGGTGGATTTGGCGACCGAACCTTGCACGTCGAAGTGAAACACCGACTTCGCCCTCGCGCACTTTTCGCACAAGCGTCGCCAGCGCGAGTTGCCGGTGCGGGCTGCGCCATTGCCGCGGAGGCCATAACGGACGAAATCGACATAGGTATGGTCCTCGTCGGTAGGCCAATGCTGCTGGAAGTCTTCAAGGAAAGCCGTCCAATCGGGCGGTAGGTGATGAACCTCGAAATAGCGGAGTGGGAAGGAAAAACTGTGGTCAATGCCGACCAGTGTCGGCAGGTCTTCGGACAGACGCTCGACTAGCCATTCGGCGATGCCGCGTCGGGTCCAGTATTTACGCGAGCTGGGCGGTGGCAGAACTTCCACGGGCGATGCGGTCCGCTCCGCCAGATAAACGCGCAGCCCCTTCAGGCTGGAAGTCGGAGTTTCCGCACCGGAGTAGTCGATGCCTATATAGCGCGCGAAGGCGGAAGTGATGCTTTTGATCAACCGCTCCAGGCCTCAGGTTATTGCCGGCAAAGTCAAGACAGCTTGAGGCTGACCGTAGGGCGTCACGGGACGATAAAAAAACCCGCCAAGCCAGTAAGCTTGCGGGTTTTCTGGACTTCCTCGGAAACAGTCGGAAGTCGAAATGGTGCCGAGGGTCGGAATCGAACCGACACTGGGTTTCCCCAACCAGATTTTGAGTCTGGCGCGTCTACCAGTTTCGCCACCCCGGCGTGAAAGCAACCGAATTATAAAGAAAACTGTTTTGAAAAACCAGATACTGCACTCTTATCCGCCGATTGATACCATCTCAGGATGCGCAAAAGTGATTTCTTTTTTGAACTTCCCGAAGATCTGATCGCCCAACATCCTTTATTAGAGCGGAGCGCCAGTCGGTTGCTGTGTTTGGATGGAACGACCGGAGAAATTGACGATCGTATGTTTATCGAACTGCCCGATCTGGTCCATCCGGGCGATCTTCTGGTCTTTAACGACACGAAAGTAATGCCTGCGCGTCTGTTCGGGCATAAAGCATCCGGGGGCAGGGTGGAGATCTTGATCGAACGGGTGCTCGATTCGAGTACGGGCTTGGCTCATGTACGCGCGAGCAAGGTTCCGAAAGCGGGATCTGAAATCCTTCTGGACGGTGGTTTTCGGTGCTTGGTTCAAGGACGGCAAGACGATTTGTTTCTGCTGACGGTTCTCGACGATCAAACCATCGATGAGGTTCTGAGCGCCGTTGGGCATATTCCTCTGCCGCCCTATATCGATCGTCCCGATTCTGTGTCCGACTGGGAGCGTTATCAAACGGTATTTGCGAAGCAATCCGGCGCCGTGGCGGCACCCACGGCCGGGCTGCATTTCGATGAAGCGATGTTCGAGCGTTTGGCGACAAAGGGCGTCGAGCGGGCTTTCGTGACGCTGCATGTGGGCAGCGGCACATTTCAGCCCTTGCGGGTGGATGAGTTGGATGAACACAAGATGCATTCGGAGCGCTGCGAGGTCGATGCGAACGTAGTGGAAAAGATTAACGAAGTCCGGCAGCGCGGAGGGCGCGTAATTGCCGTTGGAACCACCGTGGTGAGGACGTTGGAGTCGGCGTCGGTTGGAGGCTTCCTGGCCCCTTACAAAGGCGAGACGAATTTGTTTATTCGTCCGGGCTTCCGCTTTCGCTGTGTCGATGCCATGGTTACCAACTTTCACCTTCCGGAATCCACTTTGTTGACCTTAGTGTGCGCCTTTGCCGGTTATTCAGAAGTTCTGGCGGCTTATCGGCATGCCGTGGAGCGCAAATACCGGTTTTTCAGTTACGGCGATGCAATGTTTGTCACGCGCAAGTCGCATTCATAACTGATAATACCGGATCATCACTTTCACGTGGATAGGAATGGCCGCGAAGACGTTCGACGTTCTTAAGCAGTTCAGTCCCGGTCGAATCCTATTACCGGTCGCTTTCGGGTTGGGCATCGTCGGCTATACGCTGTATGGCGAATTGGTCAAGAACGGCCTTCCGATCGACGAGGTGCTCGACCGCATCGCGTGGACTTCGCGTTCGATGTTCTGGATCGCTCTCGCCCTTCTCATGATGGTCCTGCGCGATTTCGGCTACATGTGGCAATTGCGGATCCTCACCGACCGCAAGCTGGAGTGGCGAGCTTGCTTCGAAATAATCCTGCTTTGGGATTTCTTCGCCGCGGTTTCGCCGTCCATGGTCGGCGGGGCGGCGGTGGCGGTATTCATGCTGGTCAAAGAACGGATCAGCATCGGTCGCAGTACCGCCATCGTATTTACCACGGTCTTTCTTGATCAGGTGTTCTATACCTCGCTTCCTTTCTTTGCGAGCCTGTTTGTTCCACAAGCCGATATTTTTGCGCCCTTGCACTACATCAGATCGGAACTGCTGGGAACCAGTATGATGGCCGGGTTTTGGGTGGCGTGGGGTGGGCTGGTCGTTTACTTGGTGCTGCTGATCGCGGCGCTGCTCGTGGCTCCGCATTGGATCAATTGGTGGTTGACCCGGCTGTTTATGCTGCCGATGCTCCGGCGCTGGCGCTCGCGAGGCTTGCACATGGTCAATGACTTGCTCACCGCCTCTCGCGATTTGCGGGATAGGAAATCAGTCTTCTGGTTTCAGGTCTGGCTGGCGACGTCGATTGCGTGGATCGGCCGATACCTGGTTTTGAACTGCGTCCTCGCGGCCTTTTCCCCAATGCCCATGAGCTTGGTCGACCATCTGCTCGCCATCGGTCGGCAAGCGGTCTTATGGATTATCATGGTTCTTTCGCCAACACCCGGCAGCGCCGGTATCGCCGAACTCGGTTTTTCCTGGTTGTTCGGGGATTTCGTTCCGGCAGGCGCGGCGCTGACCTTGGCCGTTCTGTGGCGGCTGATCAGCTATTACCCATATTTGATCATCGGCTTGCCGGTAATGACGCGTTGGGTCAAGCGCGTGTATGGCGCCGACGTCCGACATCCGCAGGTCCATATCGATTGAGCGTACGCATGTTCGAATTGCACCCTCGTTTGTCGCAGGATTGTATTCAGTTGGGCCGGTTCCCGCTGTGTCGGCTTTTGTTGATGAATGAGAGCCGCTATCCGTGGTTCATCCTCGTTCCGGAGCGGAATGATATCAGCGAGATTTATCAGTTGGGGGCCGGGGATCAAGTACGGCTCATGCAGGAATCGTCTTGTCTCTCCCGTACCCTGGCGGAGCTATTCGAGGCGGATAAAATGAATATCGCCGCTATCGGCAATCTGGTGCCCCAGCTTCATCTTCATCATGTGGTGCGCTATCGAGGTGACCCGGCTTGGCCCGGCCCGATCTGGGGCCGCTACGATCCACTGCCTTATGGCGAGTTTGCTTTGAACGAGATCAAGCAAAAGCTCAAGGTCGCGTCTTTACACGATTTTTTCTTTTTCGACTGAGGTTATGGAATGCCGGGCCGGATGCGGCGCCTGCTGCATCGCCATATCCATTTCCAGCCCCATTCCCGGCATGCCCGAGGGCAAGCCGGCCGGCGTTCGCTGTATCCATCTGACCGATGATTTCCGTTGCGCCATCTGGGGGCATCCTGAGCGGCCCGCCTGCTGTTCCGGTCTTCGGCCGGCACCCGAGATGTGCGGGGAAACCCGTGATTACGCGCTGACCTATTTACGGTGGCTGGAGAAGGCGACAAGCCCTTAGAGCTTCCCAGCCGTTGTTTCTGTTCTGGCGCGTTATTTTGGCTGCAAGTCCTTGCCATCCGCTGAAAGACTTGTCTCACATTTTAAGTTGCATACGTCCGCTCCAATCCTTCGCGAACTGCCAGGCGACCCGGCCGCTGCGGGAGCCGCGTTGGAGGGCGAAACGCAGGGCTTCGGCGCGTATGGTTTCCCAGTCGTCCGAGGGTGTTTGAAGCTTGTTCAGCCAGTACCGGACGATGTCCAGATATTGATCCTGGGTGAACGGATAAAAGGACAGCCACAAGCCGAATCGTTCCGACAGCGAGATCTTTTCCTCCACCGCTTCGTCCTGATGGATTTCGCCCTCGATATGGCGAGCCTGCAGGTTTTCCTCGTGGTACTCGGGTAGCAGGTGCCGCCGGTTCGAGGTGGCGTAGATCAACACATTCGCCGGCGGTGCGCTGAACGAGCCTTCCAGCGTGGACTTCAGGGCCTTGTAGCCGGCGTCGTCCGCTTCGAACGAAAGATCGTCGCTGAACAGAATGAACTTTTCCAGTCGCGGGTAGAGCAGATCCAGGATGTCCGGCAATTCGACCAAATGCTGTCGATCCACCTCGATGACCCGTAGCCCTTGGGCGGCATATTCGTTGAGAAGAGCTTTGATAAGCGATGATTTGCCCGTGCCCTTCGAGCCTGAGAGCAGGGCATTGTTGGCCGGCAATCCTTTGATGAATTGCCGGGTGTTGCGGTCGAGCTCGCGCTTCTGCCGATCGACGCATAAGATGTCGGCCAGCTCCAGCCGGTGAGGGCTTCGGATAGGCTGCAAGGGGCTCGGATGGCCGGCGCCGCGCCAACGGAAGGCGATGGCGCCGGCCCAGTCCGGTTCCGCCGGCGCGGAAGGCATCCGTCTTTCGAGCCGATCGAGCAGTTCGGACGCCCTGGCGACCAGTTGCACGAGTGTTTCCATAGGCGAATGGTCGATCTATGGCCGATCTTTTTTGGGTCGACCTTTTGCTGCGGGTTTGTCTTGTCCCGAGGCTTTTGGTTTTCCGAATTTGCGTTCGGCCGGTTTAGCCGCCTTTTTGGGTATTCTGCTCGGTTGCCTATCGCCGCTTTCGAGCAGTTGTAGGTTGAGGCGTTGGTTTCTTACCCAGGTTTTCTTCAGAAGCTTGAAGAAATCGTCCGGAAGATCGACCGGAAGCTCCACCGTGCTGTAGGTGTCGAATAGCTTGATCTGCCCGATCAGCCTGGCGGAGAGCCCTGTTTCGTTGGCGATGGCGCCGACGATGTCCTTGGGCTGCACTCCATGCTCCCGGCCCACGTCGATGCTATAGCGCTGTTTTGCTCCTTCCGGCCGCTTTTCCCAAGGGCGTTCGCGGTTCTGTTCCCGCGGCGCAGGCGGCGCCTGTTCTTCGGATGCCTCCAAAGGACGTTCGCGGTGCATGAGATAGGCGAGAGCGGCGGCGATGTCAGCGGCATCGCCGATTTCTTCGGCGACTAATTTGTCCACCAGCTCGCGGTAAAAGCCCACATCCTGGTCGTCCAGGGTCTGAACCAGTTGCGCCTTGAATTGCTCGATACGGCGATCGGCGATGTCCTGCAGGGTCGGCAGCCGCATTTGCTGTATGGGTTGCCGGGTGGTTTGCTCGATGGCGCGGAGCATCCGTCTTTCGCGCGGGGCGACGAACAGGATGGCTGTGCCTTTCCGCCCGGCTCGCCCGGTGCGCCCGATGCGGTGAATGTAGGCCTCGGTGTCGTAGGGAATATCGTAATTCACCACGTGCGTGATGCGCTCCACGTCCAGCCCGCGGGCGGCGACGTCGGTGGCCACCACGATGTCCAGGGCATTCTTCTTCAGGCGGTCGACAACTTTTTCGCGCAGAACCTGGCTCATGTCGCCGTTCAATGCGGCGGCTTCGTATCCACGCGCTTCCAGTTTCTCGGCCAGTTCCATTGTTTCGGTCTTGGTGCGGACGAAGATAAGCATGGCGTCGAAGTCTTCCGCATCGAGGATGCGGGTCAGGGCTTCCAGTTTTTGCACTCCGGAGACCAGCCAGTACTGTTGGCTGATAGCTTCGACGGTGGCGGTCTTGGCCTTGATCTTGATCTCCGCCGCATTGTTGAGATGCCGGTCGGCGATTTTGCGGATGACGGCAGGCATGGTGGCCGAAAAGAGGGCTATCTGACGCGTGGCCGGAATCTGTTCCAGGATCCATTCCACGTCCTCGATGAAGCCCATGCGCAGCATCTCGTCCGCTTCGTCGAGAACCAATGTGCTCAAATTATCCAGGGACAAGGTTCCGCGGCGGAGATGATCCATCACCCGGCCCGGCGTACCCACGATAATGTGGACGCCGCGAGCGAGTTGCCGCAGCTGCGTTCCCATACCCTGGCCGCCGTAAACGGGCAGGATATGAAAGCCTTCGAGATGGCGGGCGTAGGTTTGAAACGCCTCGGCGACTTGAATGGCCAGTTCGCGGGTGGGGGCGAGCACCAGGGCCTGCGGTATGCGCCGGGACAGGTCAATGCGGGTCAGAATCGGGATCGCGAAGGCCGCGGTCTTGCCGGTGCCGGTCTGGGCTTGTCCCAGCAAATCCCGCCCGTCCAATAAATGAGGAATGCTCTGGGCTTGAATGGGCGACGGGGCTTCGTAACCGATCTCCCGGAGCGCCTGCAAGATAGGCTGGGAAATGGCCAATTGTTCGAAAGATGTAACGGAATTGGATGATGTCATGTGTTAGATAAAGGTCGTTGGAAAGATGATTGGCGCAGGATGCCGTTTCTTTCTAAGATCGGCATTCCGGCTATTAAACTCGGGAGATTACTTATGATAAGGCTTTGCGGTTTTCCTATCAGTAATTACTACAACAAAGTCAAGTTAGTCCTTCTGGAAAAGGGCATTGAATTCGAGGAGCAGACGGTTGCTCCAGGCCAAACGGAAACGGTGCTGCAATTTTCGCCCGCGGGCAAAATTCCGTTTCTGCTAACCGATCATGGATCGCTTTCGGAATCGCAAGTCATCCTCGAATACTTGGAGGAGGCTTTTCCTCAAAATCCGCTTTATCCGGCGGAACCGTTCGAACGGGCCAAGTGCCGGGAGTTGATCCAACACTTCGAGCTCAACGTGGAGCTTATCGCCCGACGGCTGTACGGGGAGGCTTTCTTCGGCGGTTCGGTCTCCGACGAAACCAAAGCCGAGGTCAGGGAAAAAATCGGTTTGGGCATCGATGCGTTCAATCGCCTCGCAAAGTTTTCTCCCTATATTGCAGGCGACCGATTCACAGCGGCCGATTGTGCGCTGTGGCCCAGCTTCGGCTTATTATCATCGGCTACTCAACGGATTTACGGTGAGGATTTCTTGCAGAAAGTCACCGGTGCCACAGATTATATGAGCTTGATGGAATCCCGTCCGCACATTCAGAAAGTGGCGGCGGATCGAGCCGCCGCCATGTCAGCCTTCTTCGCAAAGAAATAATCGCGTTACCGCCCCCGAATTCGAGCTTGTGAGAAAACCGCCGCGAGGGTTCGAGTCCGCGCAGCAGGTTTATCCACAAGCTCTCAGCCCATCAAGGGTTTGAATCGGATCCGGTGCGGATTTTCCGCCTCGTCGCCCAGGCGACGCTTGCGATCGGTTTCGTAGTCCGCGTAGTTGCCTTCGAACCAGACTACCTTACTATCGCCCTCGAAGGCGAGCATATGGGTGGCGATGCGGTCGAGGAACCAGCGATCGTGCGAGATCACGACAGCACAGCCGGGGAACTCCAGCAGGGCTTCTTCAAGCGCCCGTAAGGTTTCCACATCCAGGTCGTTGGTCGGTTCGTCGAGCAATAGCACGTTTCCACCGGCTTTCAGCAGTTTGGCCAGATGGACGCGGTTGCGCTCGCCGCCCGACAGTTCGCCGATGCGTTTCTGCTGATCCGAGCCTTTGAAATTGAAGCGGCCCACGTAGGCGCGGGATGGCGTCTGATACTTGCCTACCGTGACCATGTCCAGGCCGTCGGAGATTTCCTCCCAAACGGTTTTCTTGTCGTTCATGGTGTCGCGGAACTGCTCGACGTAGGCGAGCTGAACCGTCGGGCCTACGCGGACGTTGCCGGAATCGGGTTGCTCAACGTCGGCCATCATGCGGAACAGGGTGGTCTTGCCGGCCCCGTTGGGTCCGATCACGCCCACGATGCCGCCCTGGGGCAATCGGAAGCTCAGGTCGTCGATGAGCAGTTGCTCGCCGAAACCCTTCGAGACGCCTTCAAACTCCACGACCAGTTCGCCCAGCCGCGGTCCCGGCGGAATATAGATCTCGCGGGTTTCGTTACGGGCCTGGTATTCGCTGGACGACAGTTCCTCGAACCGCTGCAAACGGGCCTTGCTCTTGGCCTGCCGGCCCTTGGGATTGGCCCGAACCCATTCCAGTTCTTCCTTCATGGCTTTTTGGCGGGCGGTTTCCTGCTTCTCCTCCATCTCCAGGCGTTTTTCCTTCTGTTCCAGCCAGGAGGAATAATTACCTTCCCACGGGATGCCATGGCCGCGGTCCAGCTCGAGTATCCAGCCGGCGACATTGTCGAGGAAATAGCGGTCGTGGGTGACGGCGATGACCGTGCCCTGAAAGTCGTGGAGGAAACGTTCGAGCCAAGCCACTGATTCGGCATCTAAGTGGTTAGTAGGCTCGTCGAGGAGCAGCATGTCGGGGTTCGACAGCAGCAAGCGGCACAGTGCGACACGGCGGCGCTCGCCTCCTGAGAGCTTGGTGACGTCCGCGTCCCAGTCCGGAAGGCGCAAGGCATCGGCGGCGATTTCCAGCTTGCGTTCGAGTTCCCACGCGCCGGCGGCATCGATTTTGTCCTGGAGTTCCGCTTGTTCGGCCAGTAATTTGTCGAAGTCGGCGTCGGGTTCGCCAAAGGCGTTGCTGACCTCGTTGAAGCGGTCGATCAGCGCTTTGATTTCGGCCACGCCTTCCTCGACGTTGCCCCGCACGGTCTTGGTCGGGTCGAGTTGAGGTTCCTGCGGCAAGAAGCCGATGTTGATTCCCGGTTGCGGACGGGCTTCGCCGTCATATTCTTTGTCCACGCCGGCCATGATGCGGAGGAGGGTGGACTTGCCCGAGCCGTTCAAGCCGAGCACGCCGATCTTCGCACCCGGAAAGAAGGACAGTGAGATGTCACGCAAAATCTCGCGTTTGGGCGACACGATTTTGCTCACCCGGTTCATCGTGAAAATGTATTGAGCCATTATGAGAGGGTTGTGTTGGCAGAAAGGCGTTATTATTTCATGGTTCGGCGAATCGATCACGGCATGCGACCTTTTGACTGTTGAGGATGCGAGATGGGAGCTCGAGACGAGACGCATACGGTAGGCTTAAGGCCCCTCATTATTCGTCATATCGGCGCAGTGGAGCCTGGTGCCTGGAATGCGCTGACTGACGGCGCCTATCCCTTTCTGCGGCATGAATTCTTGCTTGCATTGGAAGAGAACGGGTGCCTGGGCAAGCATGTCGGCTGGATTCCCTACCATTTGTTGGTCGAGGATGCGGAACACGGCCTGGTGGCGGCCCTGCCGATGTATCTCAAACTCAATTCGTTCGGCGAGTTCGTTTTCGATTGGACGTGGGCGGACGCCTACGAGCGGGCCGGCATGGACTATTACCCGAAGTTGGTGGTCGCCGCGCCGTTCACTCCGGCCACGGGGCCGCGCTTGCTGATCGCGCCCGAATGGTACTCGAACGGTTTGGCCGAGACCGTGGTCGAGCTGGCGATCGAAGCGGCACATGATGCGGGTGTTTCCTCGCTCCATTGGTTGTTCACACGGGACCGGGTGTTGCTCGATTCGCCGCGCGTGTTAAAAAGGCTCGGCTGCCAGTTTCACTGGGCAAATCGCGGCTATCGGGACTTTGAAGATTTTTTGTCGGGCTTTACCGCTAAGAGGCGTAAGGAAGTGAAGCGGGAGCGTCGGCAGGTTAGGGAGACCGGCGTGGAGCTTCGACGAATCCGGGGCGATCGCGTACAGCCAGAAATCTGGCGTACGGTGCATCAGCTTTACCGGTCCACGTTTGCCAAGCACGGCAATTACCCGGTATTAACCCTTGAGTTTTTCGAAGCGATCGCCGCAACGATAGGGGAGCAAATCCTTTTGGTTCTCGCCGAGCGTTGCGGACGTATCGTCGGCGCCGCATTTTTCCTCGTGGGTCGAGATGCGCTGTACGGCCGTTACTGGGGATGTACGGAGGATGTGCCTGCGCTTCATTTCGAGGCTTGCTACTATCAGGGAATCGAATATTGCATCGAGGCGGGTCTGCATCGCTTTGAGCCCGGTGCGCAGGGCGAACATAAGGTCAGCCGTGGTTTCTTGCCGACCGAGACCTGGTCCGCCCACTGGATGGCCAATGTGGAATTTCACGGCCTAATAGCAAACTTTCTAGAGCGGGAGAGCCGTTCCGTCCGAGCCTATATGTCGGAACTAAATGCACACTCGCCTTTCAAAATTTTCGACCATGCTGACCGTTCTGAATCCTTTTGATCGAAATGAGCCGTTTCCTCCCGTGGAAAATGCTCTGGACGAGCCCAACGGACTTTTGGCGGTGGGCGGCTGTCTGTCTGCGCATAGGCTGGTGAATGCTTACCGGAGCGGCATTTTCCCGTGGTTCGGCAAAGACGAGCCGATTCTCTGGTGGTCGCCGGATCCCCGGCTGATTTTACGTCCTGATGACATCAAGATTTCCCGGAGCCTCGGCAAGCGGCTCAAGCGCGGCGAATTTCGGTTCAGCTTCGACGTGTGCTTCAACCGGGTCGTGGATGCCTGTGCAGAGCCGCGGCACTATGCGAGTGGAACTTGGATAACGCAGGATATGAAGCGGGCTTATTCCAGTCTTTTTAAACTGGGTCTGGCCCATTCCTTCGAAGCGTGGCAGGGAGAGGAACTCGTGGGCGGTCTTTACGGAGTTTCGGTCGGGCGGGTGTTTTTCGGGGAATCCATGTTTCATTGTGTGACCGATGCTTCCAAGGCCGCTTTCGCCTTCGCGTGCAACCGCTTGAAGGATTGGAGATATGTGCTTATCGATTGCCAGGTCTATACCCGGCACCTGGCCAGTCTGGGGGCGGAAGAAATTCCGCGCTCGGAGTTCGTGAAGTTGTTGCAGACCCACTGCGAACAGCCGGCGGCGGGTGATGCCTGGAAAGCGGAGGGCGGGGCTCTATGAAATCGATACCGCTTTACGTCAGCTACGAGCATGATTGTGATTACCTGCCTGGGAGGCGGGCGCAGATGGTTTATGTCTCACCGCAGGAGGCGGTGGATGGCGGCATTTATTCTTGGCTTGCCACTAGGGGGTTCCGTCGGAGCGGTGACATGATTTACCGCCCGCACTGCCCGAATTGCTCCGCCTGTGTATCGGTCCGCATACCTGTGGCGCGGTTTCAGCCAAATCGCGGACAGCGTCGAATTCAGCAACGGAATGCCGATTTGAAGGTTGTTTTGAAACCGGCCCGATTCGAGGAGCCGCACTACCGACTCTTTATCCGTTATCTAAGGTCTCGGCATCCCGGCGGCCATATGGCCGAGTCCTCGGCGGAGGATTACCTTCGTTTTCTCGCGTGCGGTTGGGGGGAGACCGGTTTCTACGAGTTCAAGCGCGGGGATGAGTTGCTGGCTGTAGCGGTGACCGACTACTTGGCCGATGGTCTATCAGCGGTTTATACCTTCTTCAATCCCGATTTACCCGCGCGTAGCCTGGGCAGTTATGCCATTTTGTGGCAAGTGGACGAGGCCAGGCGGAGGGGATTGGATTGGGTGTATCTCGGATTTTGGATATCCGGCTGTCAAAAAATGAGTTATAAAAACTCGTTTCGCCCTTTGCAGGCGCTTGTCGGACAGGATTGGGTGCTGTTGGAAAAAGGCGAGAATATCGTGCTTGAAACTTAATATGATATTATTCGCGTTTTAACCGTCCACAGTTCACCCATTTCTTGAGAGAGGTTTATGTCGAAAGAAGATCACATCGAAATGGAAGGCAAAGTGATCGAAACTTTGCCTAATACCACTTTTCGCGTTCAATTAGATAACGGTCATGTTATTACGGCACATATTTCCGGAAAAATGCGTAAGCATTACATTCGCATTTTGACGGGCGACCGCGTAAAAGTGGAAATGACCCCGTATGATTTAAGCAAAGGTCGAATCACCTTTCGTCAACGCTAAGACTCAGACTGCCTCCGGTGCTTCGTGCACGTTTTCGATGGTAAACGTTAGTTGGCCATCTTCCACGCTGATTCTCGCAATTCCACCCTCGCTCAGCTTGCCGAATAGGATCTCTTCGGCCAAGGGCTTTTTGATGTTTTCTTGAATAACCCGGGCCATAGGTCTTGCCCCCATAGCCGGGTCGAAGCCATGCTCGGCCAACCATTCCCGTGCATCGGGCTCCAAAACCACCGATACCCGCTTTTCTGCCAGTTGCGACTCCAGTTCGAACATGAACTTGTCGACCACCTGGCCAATGATGTCAAGGTTGAGCGGTTTGAACTGAATAATGGTATCCAGCCGATTGCGGAATTCGGGGGAGAACATCCGTTCGATGACTTTCATGCTATCGGTTGAATGATCCTGCTGCGTAAATCCGATAGACGGTCTGCCGCCCTCGGAAGCCCCGGCATTGGTCGTCATGACTAGAACGATGTTTCGGAAATCCGCCTTGCGTCCGTTGTTATCGGTCAGGGTACCGTGATCCATGACCTGCAGCAGCAGGTTGAACACGTCGGTATGGGCTTTCTCGATTTCATCGAGAAGCAGCACGGCATGCGGATGCTTATTGATTTCCTCGGTCAATAGCCCGCCCTGGTCGAAACCGACATAACCGGGTGGTGCGCCGATCAACCGGGATACGGTATGCCGCTCCATGTATTCCGACATGTCGAAGCGGATAAGCTCGACGCCCAGCACTTTAGCGAGTTGGCGAGTGACTTCGGTTTTTCCGACGCCGGTGGGACCGGCGAACAAGAAGCAGCCGATGGGCTTTTGCACTTCGCGGAGCCCAGCCCGTGACAGCTTGATCGCGGAGGCCAATGCCGATATGGCCTCGTCCTGGCCGAATACCAGCATTTTCAGGTTTTTTTCAAGATCCCGCAGTTTGTCCTTATCGTTGGTGGAAACCGTTTTTGGCGGAATACGCGCGATTTTGGATACGATATCTTCGATTTCCAAGGTACCGATCAGTTTTTTGCGGCGCGAAACAGGCTGTAGCCGCTGGCTGGCTCCGGCCTCATCGATGACATCGATCGCCTTGTCCGGCAGGTGGCGATCCGTAATATAACGATCGGACAATTCGGCTGCCGTACGGAGTGCCGCCAACGAATATTTCACGTCGTGGTGTTTCTCGAACCGGGACTTGAGGCCACGCAGAATGTGATAGGTTTCGTCTACCGTTGGCTCATGGATGTCGATTTTCTGAAAACGACGAGCTAAGGCCCTGTCTTTTTCGAAAATACCCCGATATTCCTGATAAGTCGTAGAGCCGATGCAGCGCAGTTCGCCCGAGGCTAATACCGGCTTGATCAGATTCGAGGCGTCCATTACACCGCCTGATGCCGATCCGGCACCGATAATGGTGTGGATTTCGTCGATGAACAGGATCGAATTGGGCTCTTTCTTGAGTTGGGCCAGCAGCGCTTTGAGACGCTTCTCGAAATCGCCCCGGTATTTGGTTCCGGCGACCAGCGAGCCGAGATCCAGCGCATAAATCGTGCTTTCGGACAGGACTTCCGGCACCTCGCTGTCCACAATCTTTTTGGCTAGACCCTCGGCGATGGCGGTTTTGCCCACGCCGGCCTCACCGACCAGCAATGGATTGTTCTTGCGGCGCCGACACAAGACTTGGATGGTGCGCTCGATTTCGTCCTTGCGTCCGATCAGCGGGTCGATCTTACCGCGTTTTGCCAACTCATTGAGATTGGAGGCGAACTTTTCCAAAGGGTTGGCGGCGGAACCTTCTCCTTCGTCACTATCCGAAGTGGTGCTTTTCGGGGTGGCGTCCGAATCCTCACGAATTTTTGAAATGCCGTGGGAAATGTAATTGACTACATCCAGCCGTGTTACGTCCTGCTTGTTGAGAAGGTAAACGGCCTGAGAGTCCTGCTCGCTGAAGATAGCCACCAGAATGTTGGCACCGGTGACCTCTTTCTTGCCAGAAGACTGAACATGGAAGGCCGCCCGCTGGAGGACTCGCTGAAAGCCGAGAGTCGGCTGAGTTTCGCGCTTCACACCAGGTGGAATAAGCGGTGTCGTTTCATCCAGGAATTCGGTTAGGTCTTTTCGCAATTGATCGACGTTTGCGCCGCAGGCGCGCAGCACTTCGACGGCAATCGAATTGTCGAGCATCGCTAGCAAAAGATGCTCAACGGTTATGAATTCGTGCCTTTTTTCATAGGCCGACCGGAATGCGACGTTTAATGAATATTCGAGTTCTTTGCTCAACATAGAATCAAGGCCTGTTTAGGCTTCCTCCATCGTGCAAAGCAGAGGATGCTGGTGCTGCCGAGAGTAATCGTTCACCAGTTGGACTTTGGTTTCTGCGACATCTTTCGAGAAGACACCGCAAACGCCTATGCCCCGCGTATGAACGTGAAGCATAACCTGGGTAGCTTTTTCTTCGCTCATACCGAAGAAAGTTTTTAATACTAAAACAACGAAGTCCATCGGGGTGAAGTCGTCGTTCAACAGAATGACTTTATAGAGCGGTGGCCGTTTAAGTTTTGGCTTCGCTTCCTGTACAACAACATCATCTGTGAGCTTGTGATCAGGATGTTGTGCCATTTCTCGCCCTTGATCTGCAACATATCTGGACCACAGCTACTATAGCATCTGCGGGCTTCGTTGTATTAGACCGCCCTGGGTCCAAATGATTTCCCGGCGCGGACACTCGGCATATGTTTCACGAGCGCCTCAAGCCGTTACGGCGATCCGGGAACGGAAGCTTGCGCGGGAGTATCCACATCTCATACATTGAGATTACCCACATGAATACGAAAGCCATAGCCAAGCCTGCACCTCCCAATACGACCAGGAGAGCGAAGTGGGGGTTCAGTTTAGTCAACCACCAGGACGTGATGTCAAGCAGTAAGAAAGCGTAGGGCATGATGATCGCCGCGCCTTTCAATTTAACGGGAACTCCCGTGGACAGGCTAAAGATCAGTCCGACGAACATGAAAATGAATGAAATGCCGAACAAATGAATATGTGATACGCGGGTCAAAGACGAGAAAGTCGCGCCTTCGTCGGACGCGGCTCGCTTCTCAAGATTCTCAAAGTTGGTGAAGTCTGGTAACCCGCTCGCTTCCGCGTTATGACAGCTCACGCAACGCTGTTCGACGATCGGCTTGATATCTCTTTCATAAGCCTTTTCGCTGGCGCCGTCGCGTACCCACTGAATGATCTTGAAGCGCTCTTCGTCGGGAGCCATCGGTTTCATGGAACCGTTGAGCTGGCTTTCGAGCACGGAACCGGACCGGTTGCCGTAGTAGCTGTAGACAATATCTTCGATAGATAGGCCGAATTTGCCGTCTGCCATGCCATGGGTGAACAGGATCTGGATCAGCGCGACGCCGTAGCCGATTGCTATGACTGTCAAATAACCGGAAAATAATAACTTTATCGCTAATCCTAAACTGCTCAGGTTGAACGGCATGATTCAGCTCCAGCCGGAAAGGGTAAGTTAAGGAGTTTCTAGCCGGGCCGCCGAGAAATCTCGCAACGCCCGCCCTATACAACCGTCTTCCTTTTAGCATACGCGAATCGGCTAAGCAATTTACGCATCGGTTAAAAGTTCATGCACCAGTTCGAAACCGAATCCGGCAGTAATGACAGGCCGCGAGTGACCGTGGCGGCTATCGTCGAGCGGGATGGGCACTTTCTCGTTGTCGAGGAGCGAACCATTGATGGCGAACTTGTGATCAATCAGCCGGCGGGTCACGTCGAAAGCGGAGAGAGTGTCATTGAGGCCGTTATTCGCGAGACGTTCGAAGAAACCGGATGGCGTTTTCGACCCGAGGCCCTGGTCGGCGTCTATTTGTGGCGTCGGCCTACCGGAAACGCTAGTTATCTCCGGATCGGGATTGCCGGGTCTGTCGACGGTCACGATCCGGACAGCCCGTTGGACGAAGGCATTGTGCGAACCTTATGGCTGACCCGAGAGGAACTTCTGAGTAAAGAAACACGTCTCCGAAGTCCCTTGGTCATGAAAAACGTCGACGATTATCTCAACGGCGAACGTTATCCTTTGTCGGTGCTTAAATCCTTGCTGAGTTGAATTGATGTCGCAGAAAGTCGTTGTCGGTATGTCGGGCGGGGTGGATTCCTCCGTCACGGCTTTGCTGCTCTTGGAGCAGGGCTATGAGGTGATCGGTCTCTTCATGAAGAATTGGGAAGAGGACGATCATACCGGCCTTTGCACCGCACCGCAGGATTTCGCCGATGCGCAAGAAGTTTGCGACAAGTTGGGCATCCCGCTGCACTCGGTCAACTTTGCCGCCGAATACTGGGACGAGGTGTTCGAGGTGTTTCTGAGCGAGTATCGGGCAGGTCGTACGCCCAATCCCGATATCCTCTGCAATCAGCAAATCAAATTTAAAGCCTTTATGGATTATGCGGCGGATCTCGGCGCAGATTTGATCGCAACGGGGCACTACGCACGGGTCGGTCGGCGAGATGGCGGTTACGGTTTGCTGAAAGGGGCCGATAAGCAGAAGGATCAAAGCTATTTCGTCTACACATTGGGACAGCCGCAGTTATCTCGCGTGTTGTTTCCGATCGGGGGCATGGAAAAGCCCGAGGTCAGAAAGCTTGCCGAGCAGGCCGGGTTATCCAATCACCTGAAGAAAGACAGCACCGGCATCTGTTTTATCGGCGAGCGTCGTTTCAAAGAGTTTTTGCAGCGTTTTTTGCCGGCCCAGCCGGGCGAGATTCAAACGCCGGACGGTCAGGTTGTCGGACGACATGACGGGCTGATGTATTACACCCTGGGGCAGCGGCAAGGACTCGGCATTGGAGGTATGAAAGGCGCGTCGGAAGATCCTTGGTACGTATTGGCCAAGGATTTGGAGCGCAACATCCTCGTCGTCGGCCAGGGGCACGATCATCCGATGTTGTTCCATACCGGTTTGGAGGCCGGAAACCTAAGCTGGGTAAAGGGAAAACCCCCGGATACTCCCGTTCGGTGTTCAGCGAAAATCCGCTACCGTCAACCAGACCAGAACTGTATTGTCGAACCTCTCGACGGCCAGAGAATCCGCGTCGCCTTCGATCAAGCCCAGCGCGCGGTCACGCCGGGCCAATCAGTGGTGTTTTACCAGGGCGAGGAATGTCTGGGGGGCGGGATTATCGAGCTCGCTTTGGATGTCGTCCCAAACTCAACCTCAGTTTGTCAGGCCGTAGCCTGAGTTTCACAATTCCTTCGATTATCAAAAAGGTTTCCTGAATGACGTCTCTTACCTGTCTTTCTCCCATCGACGGACGCTATGCCGATAAAGCGGACGCGTTGCGCCCGATACTCAGCGAATACGGTCTCATCCGTTTCCGAGTGCTGGTGGAAGTCCGGTGGCTGCAAGCGTTGGCCGAAGAGCCGGCCATAGGCGAGGTGCCGGCGCTGAGCGATAGCGCCAACGATCGCCTGGAAGCCATTTTGGCCGGCTTCTCCGTGAGCGACGCGGAACGCGTGAAACAGATCGAAAAGACCACGAATCACGACGTCAAGGCGGTGGAATATTTCCTAAAGGAAAAGATCGCCGACCATGGGGAGCTGGCCGGGGTGAGCGAATTCATCCATTTCGCCTGCACCTCGGAGGATATCAACAATCTGGCGTACGCTTTGATGCTGAAGGAAGCTCGGGATGGCGTCCTGCTGCCGCAGATCCGGCAGCTTAGTAAGGCGATCAAGGAAAAAGCGGGGGCCTATGCCGGCCAGCGGATGTTGTCGCGTACCCATGGGCAATCGGCCACGCCGACGACGATGGGCAAGGAGTTCGCGAATGTGTCCGCTCGCCTCGAACGGCAGCTTGGGCAGTTGGAGTCGATCGAGCTGTTGGGCAAGATCAACGGCGCCGTCGGCAATTACAATGCTCATCTAGTTGCCTATCCCGAAGTCGATTGGCCGCAGTTTTGCCGAAATTTCGTCGAATCCTTGGGGCTGATGTTCAACCCGTATACCACGCAGATCGAACCCCACGATTATCTGGCCGAGTTCTTCCATACCCTGTCGCGCTTCAATACGGTACTGATCGATTTCAACCGCGATGTGTGGGGTTATGTCTCGCTAGGCTACTTCCGGCAGAAAACCGTGGCGGGCGAAGTGGGTTCGTCGACCATGCCGCACAAGGTCAATCCCATCGATTTCGAAAATTCGGAAGGCAATCTGGGGATCGCCAACGCGGTTTTCGGCCACCTCGCCGAAAAATTGCCGATTTCCCGCTGGCAGCGGGATTTGACCGATTCAACCGTGTTGCGGAACATCGGCGTGGGAATCGCTCACACCCTGATCGCACTTCAGTCGACGCTCAAGGGATTGGCGAAGCTTGAAATCGATGCGAGCGCCTTGGAAGCCGATCTCGCCGCCAATCTGGAAGTATTGGCCGAGCCGATCCAGACGGTGATGCGCCGCTATGGGATCGAAAAACCTTACGAGAAGCTCAAGGATTTGACCCGAGGCAGACGAATCGAGCCGGAAGCGCTGTCCGCTTTCATTCTTGGACTAAACATTCCGCAAGAAGCGAAGCAGCGCTTGTTGGCGCTGACGCCCCGCGATTACACCGGTTATGCGGAAACTCTGGCGAAGAGCGTCTGACAGGGTGTTTGAAAAGCCACTGCGCGGACCGCTCGCGGCATCCCAATACATCCTCAACGTGAGGAGCAAGCAGTTCCATGTTTAAGAAAGCATTCCTTCTGTTTTTGATTTTCCTCCCGGTTTTTCCGGCAACGGCGGAAGAGACGCCGGTTCAGAGGCTCCGGAATTTTCTCGCTCGGGCGAACACGCTGCAGGCGGAATTTTCCCAGGTCGTCATCGACGAAGCGGGCAATGCCGGACAACGCAGCAGCGGCGTGTTTTATTTGCAGCGCCCCGGCAAGTTCCGATGGGACTACAAGAAACCTTACAGCCAGGAAATCGTTTCCAACGGCGGCAAGGTTTGGTTTTACGACGTCGATCTCGAACAAGTGACCGCCAAGCGCCTGGACGATGCAATCGGTTCCACGCCGGCCTTGCTGCTGAGCGGGGAGGTGTCGTTGGAAACCAATTTCAATATCGAGAAGCAAGGGATGGACGAGGGCTTGTTCTGGATCAAGCTGGCGCCGAAATCCGAGGACAGCGGATTCAAGTATGTTTTGATCGGCTTGGACGGCGATACTCTCTCGGGGATGGAGCTGAGCGATAACTTCGGCCAGCTCACCCGCATCTATTTTACCGCCGTCAAGACGGGACTTAAGCTGGACCGCAATCTGTTCGAATTCCGTCCTCCGGCCGGAGTCGATGTGTTCGAGGAAAAATAAACGAGTGAATATGGATTTTCAGAGACCTCTGGCTGATCGGATGCGGCCGCGCTGTTTGGACGACTACGTCGGTCAGAGGCATTTGATAGCGCCCGGCAAGCCTCTCTACGAGGCCATCAAAGCCGGCAAGCTTCATTCGATGATTTTTTGGGGGCCGCCGGGTACCGGCAAGACGACTTTGGCGCGGATCGTCGCCCATCATGCCGATGCGGAGTTCTTGCCGATTTCGGCGGTATTGGCGGGCGTCAAGGAAATCCGGGAGGCGGTGGCGGAGGCGAAGCGGCTTTTGACCGAGCGCAATCGGCGCACCATTTTGTTCGTGGACGAGGTGCACCGTTTCAACAAATCCCAGCAAGACGCCTTTCTGCCCCATGTGGAAGACGGCACGATCTATTTCATCGGCGCCACCACCGAGAATCCGTCCTTCGAGCTGAACAACGCCTTGCTTTCGCGTGCGCGGGTCTATCTGTTGAAGTCTTTGTCGGAAGACGATTTGCTCGACCTCATCGAGCGCTCCTTGCGCGATGCGGAACGAGGAGTCGGCCGGCCCAACCTCAGGTTTCCCGACGAGCTGCGCCGCTGGTACGCCAAGGCGGCCGACGGCGATGCTCGAAAAGTCTTGAGCCTACTGGAAATTACGTTCGATTTGTTGGAGGCCGGGCAAGACGAGATAACGTCGGATATCGCCCGGGAAGTGCTCGCCGGCGGCAGCGCCAGGCGATTCGACAAACAGGGCGAGGACTTCTATAACCAAATTTCGGCGCTACACAAATCGGTGCGCGGCAGTGCTCCGGACGCGGCTTTGTACTGGCTGTGCCGCATGTTGGACGGCGGCTGCGATCCGCTTTATCTCGCGCGCCGCATCGCGCGTATCGCGAGCGAGGACATCGGCAACGCCGACCCGCGTGCGCTGGAGCTGGCTCTGAACGCTTGGGATGCGCAGGAACGTCTCGGGAGCCCGGAAGGCGAACTCGCCCTTGCGCAAGCGGTTCTGTATCTGGCTTGTGCCCCCAAGAGCAATGCGGTATATACCGCCTATAATGCGGCTCGTGCCGATGCGGCGAGAACCGGCAGCTTGGAGGTGCCGACGCATCTTCGTAACGCGCCCACGCGGTTGATGAAGGAACTGGATTACGGAAAGCATTACCGCTACGCTCATGACGAACCCGAAGCTTATGCGGCGGGTGAGAATTATTTTCCCGAAGGGCTTCCACCCCGCGAGTATTACAAGCCGGTGCCGCGAGGGCTGGAAATCAAGATTGCCGAAAAATTGGAACGGTTGAAGGCTCTCGATAAGACACAGTGAACATCGGATGATTTCCATGATTGACCGCCAAACTGATGACGAGGAAGACACGGACCCAGTGAGCGGCAGGGATGCGGAAAAGGAGCGGAGACGATATTTCCGGATAGAAGAGGAGATTATTCTTTTTTTCAGGGAAATACTGCCCGATGAGATTCCTGACAATCGAAGTCTGCAGGACCTTCCTTTGGATCCTTTTTCCCTGTCGTCCAACTTGGACTTGCTAACTCAGGAATCCAGAAAGCTGTTTCGGAAAATCGAAAGGGATTCTCCGGAAATCAGCGATTTTCTAAAGGTCCTGGAGCGCAAGATTGACCTTATCGGGCGGGCGTTTCTGAGCTACGAGGCCAACCTGCCGGAACAGCCCACCCAGCGCGTCAGTCTCAGCGCTTCCGGTTTGTCCTTCGATGTGGAAAAGCCCTATGTTCCCGGTAAAGTGCTGGAGCTCAAGATGGTTTTGCAGCCGAACTTGATCGGGCTCATCGCCTACGGCCGCGTCGTTTACTGCAACAAGAACGTTGCCGGTTCCGAACTTCCCTATCAAATCGCCGTCGATTTCGTCGGATTGTGCGACAGGGATCGTGAGTTGCTGATTCGGCACGTCGTCAGGCGGCAACTGCAGCAGCTTAGAACCAAGAAACAGCCGTCGGAGTAAGCGCTTCTGCGTGCTTTTTATTCATGCAGTACGATGCGTTAACCAAGACCCTGCTTCATTTGCTGTCCGACAATGGTTTCCACTCCGGAGCGGAGCTGGCGAGTCGCCTCGGCATCAGCAGAACCTCCGTGTGGAAAGCGGTGCGCGCCCTGCAACGCCGTGGGATCGAAGTCAGCGCCTTGCCCGGTAAAGGCTATCGAGTGACGCATCCCTTGGAGTTGCTCAGCGAAACGGCCATTCAATCCTCATTAACTCCGAAAGCCGGCCGGCTGCTCGGCGGGCTGCACGTCTACGACGAACTTGACTCGACAAATGCACATTTGATGCGCCTCGCACGGGATGGAGCGCCTTCCGGGGCGGTATGCCTGGCTGAAACGCAGACCGCCGGCAAGGGGCGGATCGGCCGCTCTTGGATTTCGCCTTTGGGGGCGAATATTTATCTCTCGATATTGTGGCGTTTCGACGACCACTCCGTGGTGGCCGGCCTGAGCCTGGCTGTCGGAGTGGCTTTGATCCGGGTTCTCAATCGGGCAGGCGTCATGGGGGTCGGGCTCAAGTGGCCGAACGATCTCCTGTGGGAAGATCGCAAACTGGGAGGGATCTTGCTGGAAGTAACCGGTGAAGCCCACGGCGGATGTGCCGTGATTGTGGGCTTGGGTGTTAACCGCTATATTCCCCCCGCGGTGGGCGGCGGGATAGATCAGGCATGGGCTGATCTCGACACGGTGGCGGGCGCGTCCGCTCCGTCGAGAAATTACCTCGTTGCCTCCATACTAGGCGAGCTCCTGCCTTTGTTGAACGATTTTCAGCACACGGGACTCGCGCCCTATCTCCCGGAGTGGCGCCGCTATCATCATCTGACCGGCCGCGAGGTTGTCATCCATCAGGGCCATTTAAAAACTTCCGGCACGGTTGTGGATGTCACATCCGAGGGACTGCTGGTCTTGGAGTGCAAGGACGGACGACGCCGCGAGTTCGCATCCGGCGATGTGCGCCTTCAAATCGCCGGCTGAGGCCGCTTGCGGAATGCTGCTCCTGATCGATATCGGCAACAGCCGTGTGAAATGGGGAATCGCAGAAGACAACCGGATCGTTTCGGGTGAGTCTTTCCCCTCGGATAGCGGATCGCTCGAAAAATTGCTCGATAGCCACTGGCAATCTCTCGCCATGCCGCATCTTGTTTACGCCTGCAACGTGGCCGGCGCGGAGGTGGAACGAACGATCGCCGGATGGACGCAAAAGCAGTGGGGGATTTCACCGAAGTTCGTCAAATCCGTAGCTCAAGGCTATGGCGTGATAAACGGTTATGAACAGCCGGAAAAATTGGGCGTCGACCGCTGGGCGGGCCTGATCGCCTTGCGGGAGTTTGGCGATCGGCCGTCCTGTGTCGCCGATTGCGGCACGGCGTTGACGTTCGACGTACTGGACGCGCAAGGCCGGCATCTCGGCGGCCTCATTGCCCCCGGTTTGGCACTGATGAAGCGGGTGCTCGTGCAAGAGACGAAAGGCATTAACGACATCGGCCGCGACAGCCAAGGCTTCTTGGGACGAACCACTGCCGCAGCCGTAAAAGGCGGAGCCTTGGGGGCTTGCGCAGGACTGATCGAGAGATCCGTTCGAGAAGCAGCGAAAGAATTAGGGTGCGCGCCGAACTTGGTACTTACCGGCGGAGATGCGGAGACCATCGCCGTCGCTCTCGACATGCCGTGTGAAATCATTCCGGATCTGGTTTTGCGCGGATTGCTCAGCATCGCGAGAAGCATTTCATGAAGTATGTTTTTTATATTCTGATCCTGGTTAACGTCGTTTTTTTTCTGTGGGAAAACAACGTAACCCGGTCGGCCGATAGTGCCGACGGTTCCTATCAGGAGTTGCGGCTTCCCCATACCGTGGAACGGATCGCGCTGTTTAGCGAGCATTCTGCGCTGACCGAGAAGACCCCCGGCGGCATAGCTTTAGCCGAAGCATCCACGACCGAGGCCAAGCCGGAACAAACCGACGGGACTACAGCGGTTTCCGATTCGGAACCGGCTCAGGAGACGGTTCCGCCGGTCCCGAAGGAGGAGGCGGCGCCGCCCGAGCTGGCGCGGGCTTCAGAGGGTGCCTGTTTTCAACTGGGCCCTCTTGCCGACGAAAGCCGGGCGCTTGAGGTTTTAAGCCTCGTGAAAACCCATTCCGATCAGGCTAGCCTCGTCAAGAAGCCTTCGGATCTGACCGATGGCTGGTGGGTGCTGTTTCCCAAGGCTCAAGATATCGAGGTCGCCAAGTCGAATCGAAGGATGCTTATCGAAAAGGGGGTGACGGACCTCTGGCTTTTTGACAAAGGTCCTTTGCAAGGCGCGATATCGCTCGGCCTTTTTAAAACCCGGCGCCGGGCGGAGCAGGCTCAGAAACAATTCACGGAGCAGAGCATCATTACCGAGGTAGTGCCCCGCCAGGTGCGGAACGAGGCTCAGTGGGTGCGGGTCCCTTGGACTCGCCCGGCATCGGAGTTGGAGGAAATTCTGAAGTCTGCGGATGCGAAAGTGACCTCGGGTCAACTCCCGCCGCCCGTTCCCTGTGACTGATCGGCCGCTATCCTAGATAAACTTGCTCAGGGGGGCGGCGATACGCCCTTAGAAGTAATCGGACTGTTGTGGACCGCTTTCATAAGGCAGGTCTACTGGTAAGGATATCGCACGCGGGTTCACCGATCGCTTCAACCGGCGCTTTTAGGCTCCGGAGATTCCGAGCCAATTCTTACGCCTTTCCATCGCCCCCTTCCGTGCACAATCCGCGGCTCAGGCGCTTCAATCATCCGCGCTTTACCAATTTGAATTTGTCAGCCAAGGCTTACACACTTTTCAGCTTTGGCTGACTTGTCGCGGTTGTGTGACAGCCGTCACACTTACGACCGTTGACCTGAGTCGCGGAGGGCGGCTTGATCGAGTCTTTGCGCGGATTTTCGGAAGACATACCCAAGCCCGACTCTACGACTATCTGTCAGGGGTGCGCCATGAGCGTCGTCCGGAATGCCAGCGGTGATATCCCTTCCGCCCCTGCTGTTCGCCGGTTGAGCCCTGGGTCAGGGCCTTTTGACCTCAATTTATGAAGTCCAGGAATAAGCTATGCGACGAACGACTGTGCAACGCCTCAGAAAAGGGCTGTTTCAATCGGCTTTATATGGCCTATCGGCCGTTGCGATGGCGATTCCCGTCTCTGGGTGGGCGGCCGGCTGGACGCAAGAGTTCGGGAAAGTGATCGGAACAAACTCAACTGCGGGCGCCTTTTATGTCTGGCTGGATCCACAGGTCGCCGATAACGTCAACAACTGTGTAGCCTATATTGGTCCGGTTGTAAGTGGGTGGTTCGGACAGAACTTAGCGGTTTTTAGCATACTTTATCCGACGGTTGGCGTGCCCAGCGAAGCGCAGAAAGTGATGATCTCCCAAGTCTCGCTAGCCGTGGCAACCGGGAAGCGCATCAAGATCTACTCGTCCGCTTGCAATAGCGGCACCCATAACAATGTTGACCAGATTTGGCTCAACTCAAATTAGCGGTCTTCACAAAAACGCGGTGACCACATTGGAAGCATCGGGTGCGCAGAGCGTACGCGGTCCGACTAGCCAAACTGCAAAAACAATACGGGGGGCAGAAAGCATGAGTCTTGGCTATGAATTAGCGAGCACGAACGCTTCGGGTGATCGCCGGCTGGCGGCGCTGGTCGCCGGCACACTAAACCCGGCTGCCGCCGTTCTGGATCTCGATGGGGCGGAAGCCATCGGCGCGTTTACTGGATAACGGCTCGCACGAGTTCTCAATTGGCGCTCGACGCGAGCTCATCCGGAATAGCCTTTGTTCCTGGATGTTTCGAGGCGCGAGAGAACGGGCGGGAATTTTGACTTCCATGTGTTTATAGGACCAGGAGCAAGCCATGCGACCAACGACTGTGCAACGCGTAAAGAAAATACTGTTTCAGCCGGGGTTATACGGTTTGCTGGCCGTTGCGATGGCGACGCCCGTATCCGGATGGGCGGCCGCATGGACGCAAGCTTGGGGGAAAGTGCTGGCGACCGCGTCGATAACGGGATTTGGGTTTTATGTTTGGATAGATCCACAAACCGCCAATAACATTAATAACTGTCCAAAGTATTTAGAGGCTGCAGTGTTAGCCCAGCCGGCTGCGGAATTTTTCATGACTTATTCGAACGGCGTGCCCAGCGAATCGCAGAAAGTGACGATCACTCAGCTTTCGCTCGCCGTCAGCACCGGCCAACTCGTCAAAATCTATTCTGGCAGTTGCAATAACTACGGTAACTATAACAGCCTGGACGGCGTGTCGCTCAAACCGAATTAGCCGTTTCCACGCTGGCGACGAAAGGCCTTTCAAAACCGAAGCGGGGAAGCAAGACGCCATGACCATGAAAAAGCGAGGACGACCGCTCCGGGCGATCGCCTGGCTGTCAGCCCTGGTTGCCAGCACATTGAATCCGGCCGTTGCCGATCCGGATCTCGATCGGGCCGAAGCCATCGGCTGGCTGATCCAGCATCAAAACGGCGATGGCAGTTGGGGACGAGACGGGGCGCAGGTGGCCGCCACGGCGGAAGCCCTGGCCGCCTTGAAGACGGCCGGGGCCGACCAGGGATTCCATTACGCCCGCGCGCTGGCCTGGCTGTCGAATCGTAAGGCCGACAGCGTCGATTCCCTGGCCCGCAAGGTGATCGCCCTGGAAAACGCCGGCATCGATACCCCCGAATTGGGGCTGACCGCCGCCTTGCTGGCGCTCCGTAACGGTGACGGGGTTTGGGGCGCCTACAGTGGGTACGACGGCGGATTTCCCGATTCCGGGCTGGCGATGGACGCCTTGCGGTTGGCCGACGTTACGGCGCCTACCGCCGCCTATTTCGATCTGACCGGTTCGGGGCAACGGGCCGGGGACAGCGGCTGGTCCTATTGGGGAGGCTCCCTGGGGGTGACCAAAACGCCCGCGATTCTCCCGACGGCGGCGAACGTCGTGGCATTGAGTCATTTCTATCAGAACGGCCAGACTACCGTAGGTACTCAGGTATCGCGCGCTGCCAGCTGGCTGCTCGCCAAAAAGCAAGCCGACGGGAGCTTTACGGACCATAGCGCCGACACCGGGGTGGAGCAGTCCACCGCCGCGGCGTATCTGGCCTTGCAGGCGGCCACAACCGCCGGGCTCGCACCAACGGGCGCCGATACCGCCTTGGCGCAAGCCGCCGCCTTCCTTCAGACCCGGCAAGCGGCCGACGGCAGTTGGAACGGCGACGCGTACGAAACGGCGCTTGCCTTACGGACGTTCCCTCCGACCGTCATGCCCGACAGCGACGGCGACGGGATTCCCGACGCGGTCGAACCTTTGGTGGGCACCGACCTCGCTCAAGCCGACGGCTGGAAGCTGCTCCCGCAAAACGGCCTGACCGCAACGCCCAATCCGACCAACCTGCGTGGCAATCCGATCGCGACGGAGGTACTCGCCAATGCCGCGTTTTCCTATCCGCTGTCGGCGGCCGGCGGCACGCCCGGCTACGCTTGGTCGCTTGGCGGCGGACGCCTGCCGACCGGCATTTCCGTGAGCACTGCCGCGCCCTGGTCACTTTCCGGGACGCCCGCGGCGGCCGGTTCCTATCCCTTCGTGTTGAATCTCAAGGACAGCCAGGGCGTTTCCGTCGCGGTGCCGGGTTACTTGCGCGTCATCGCCCAGAACGACACGACGACGGATACGGACGGCGATGGCGTTCCGAGCTTTTTCGAGCTGCGCGACGGCTTGAATCCCCTCGTCGCCGACTCGGACCTGGACGGCATCCCCGACAGCCTCGAATGGACCAATTATCCCGAGTATTGGGACACGGACCAGGACGGTATGCCCAACGTCTGGGAATTGGCCCACGCGCTGAACCCTTATGATCCGGGCGACGCCGCGCTCGACCCCGACAACGACGCGCTCTCGAATCTCGGGGAATTCACCCACGGCAGCGATCCCGACGTGGTCGACAGCGACCACGATAACCTGGCCGACGGCGCCGAAGTTCAAATCGGGCGTAACCCGGCCGTCAACGAGCCGGCGGTGATCAGCATCATTTCCACGCTGCTTTAAGCCGGGCGAGAAACCCCGATCCGGAGTTCGCCCCCATGATTGGCGGCGGTGTACGAATGCGTTCTTGGAGACCAACATAAATGCAACATAAAGCGCCGCGGGGGACGTTTCGGCTCTCGATCATCGCCCTCTTAGCCGTTGTCGGAATTGCGGCTTCGGTGTGGATTTTCGTAGGTGAAAAATCCGTCGTTTCCGAAACGCGGATCGCGGACGCCGGATCGGCGAAGGCCGCTGGACCGAAGCCCTATTCGCCGCGCACCGGAGCGGCGATGCCGGATTTCGACGCCGCCACCGAGACTATTGCGGCCACTTACATCGGGGACGGTGAACCCGGCGACACCGAAAACTGGTCGAAAGGCATCGAAGGCGAACGCAGCGATACCCAACGATTGCTCACCGAGTTTTCGGAAGCGCGAAACGATACGGTTCCGCAGCTAACGAAGCTGCTGGAGCAAAAAAGAGACGACTTCCACGCCTACCATTCCCAGATCGAAGGCTGGCTGGCCGGCCGAGGCTTGGAAAATTCGGGGCTCGCCGAACAAGTGCGCGAGCGCTTCGATCGGCTGGATCATGCGCTCGACAACGTACTCAGTGCCAAGACCGTTAGCGACCGGCATCAAGCCTTGACGAGCCTGCAAGGCCTACTGCAGCAACTCCAATCGCCGCGGATCGAGGTGCAGGGCCAGCCCCAACCGACTTTCACGCAGCAGGAGCCGACAAAACTCACGACTGACGATATCCCGAACGCCGCTCCGCCCGCCTACGCCGCACCGGCCGAAAACACCGGGGCTCGAGCCGAACCTTCGGGCGATTCGAAGAAGCTGGCAGAGTCCGTCGACCAGCTGATGGATGTTTTAGGGATAGGCACCGCCCAAGCCGCCCCGCCTTCGGCCGCAGCGCCCGAAGCGGTGGCTTGTGGATATCAGGCAGCGGATCTCGGCAACGCCCTGCCGGAAATCAATCTGAACGATCCGGAAGTGCTGGCCCTCGCCGAGAAATTGCAGTATTCACCGGTCAAGATTTACGAATACGTCAAGAACACGATCGAATTCCAGCCTTACTTCGGTTCTTTGAAGGGCGCCGCTACGACCCTGGTCAGCGGCTCCGGCAACGCCACCGATCAAGCTTCGCTCCTGATCGCCTTGCTGCGTATCGCCAAGATTCCGGCCCGTTACGTTTACGGCGAAATCAGTTTTCAGGGCAACGATCCGCGCCTGCTGGATTGGCTGGGGGTGAAATCGGCAACCGGCGCAGTCTACCGAATGGCCTATGGGCAGATACCGCCTAAATCGCCTAATTGGTCCACTAGCCAGCCACGTTTTGCCCACGTCTGGGTCGAAGCGTGCGTGCCCTATGGCAATTACCGCGGCTCGCGCAACGACAACAGCGGGTTTCATTGGATTCCGCTGGATCCGAGCTTCAAGGAGATGACGTACACGAATGGAACGACCGTTGCCGACCTTCCGAATTTCAGCTTCAACTACAGCGCATATTTGAGCAAGCGCACGACCGTCATGCCTCAGGAAGCGCTGAAGGAGCAGATGGAAGCGGCACTGGGGAAATCGCTCTCACACGGCGGCGGGTACCGGGGCGCCATCCTGCAACGGAACATCGATGTATTGCCCAGCACGCTGCCATACGACGTTCTGAACTTTAAGGATTGGGGGAGCGGCCAGTCCGAAACCGCGGTGCTGCCGGACAGCCACCGCTACTTTGCCCAATTCACGGTGTTGAATCAATCGGATGCCGCCTTGGCGCCCACCCTCAATCGGCCGATGGCGGAACTCGCTGCGAGCCGATTGACCCTGTCCTTTGTGCAAACCAACGCCTCGAATACTGCCGCGGGCAACGTTTCGGCCTGGCAGTCCGGAACGGCGATGGAGGTGCCGTGCGCGACCGGCTCGACGTATCAGCAGACCCTGGTCCAGCCGGTTTTCAAACAGAACGGCACGGATGTTACGCCCGCCGGAACCCGCACGTCGGTAGGTTTCTGCACCCGCAGCAACCAGCTGACGATACGTCTTTCGCTCAACAACGCCACGATCAACCAGGTTCAACCCAAATTGTCCATTAGCCGGTGGCGAGCCCTGGAATCACGGGCGGAGCGGCGGCGTGGGCCCAAAGCCCTGAGAACCAGGCGCGTTTGCGGCGGGGGACCGAGAGCAGCAGGCGCTGTTGCTTC
>Ga0196971_1000151_pt1 | contig 67372 bp, 56 predicted proteins | sample S1v_1013CmetaG_FD_148660 | JGI IMG/M metagenome (GOLD analysis project Ga0196971, IMG submission 148660) | Soil microbial communities from Anza Borrego desert, Southern California, United States - S1+v_10-13C | ecosystem: Environmental > Terrestrial > Soil > Desert | place: USA: California... | reverse complement strand
GAATTTTTTCTGCAAACTCAAGCAATTCCGCGCCATCGCTACCCGCTATGACAAAACCGATTGCAACTTTCTGGCCGCCATTTTTCTCACTGCAGCCGTTATCTGGCTCAATTGAGGACACGCCCTAAAGCTCCAGGCATCCCGTTAAAAGCCATTTAAAAAGAAAGTATGCCTCGGGAAGACCTAACTCATACCTTCAAGGTGGGTAATTGACACACGCGCACAGCATTCTGGACCGGCGTCGCGCCGGCATTCTCCTGCATATCACTTCTTTGCCCAGCAATCTCGGGAACGGGGATTTAGGTCAAGACGCCTATAGATTCATTGATTTTCTGGCAGGCTGCGGCGTAAGCGTTTGGCAGACGCTTCCGATTAACCCCACGCATGCCGATGGTTCACCCTACCAGTGCTTGTCGGCCCATGCCGGTAATCCGCTGATGATAGACCTTAAATGGCTGTCCGATCGTGGCTGGCTGCCGGCGTCACTGGCTCCTATCGGGGAAACGTCAGCCTTTGATTATCGAGTTCGCTGCTTAAAGCAGGCCTTCGAATCTTTCAAAAGATGCCCGCAAGGCGAATACCGCGACGCTCATGACCAATTCGTCAAAATACATGATTGGTGGTTATCGGATTACGCACTCTTCATAGCGCTAAGAGAGGACCTCGGCAACAAAGCATGGCAGGAATGGCCCGTAGCAATTCGGGACCGCGAGCCCGCCGCCCTAAAAGCAGCTCAATTACGTCTGGCGGATAGCATCGCCCGAATTAAATTCGAGCAGTTCGTCTTTTTCGAACAATGGATTGAATTACGGCGCTATGCCAAGCAGCGGGGAGTCGTGCTATTCGGCGACATGCCAATATTCGTTGCCGGCGACAGTGCGGACGTATGGGCTTGCCGAGAGTTTTTCGACTTGACGGACAGAGGTTATGCCCGCGTCGTAGCCGGGGTGCCGCCCGACTATTTTTCGGCCACAGGCCAACGCTGGGGAAATCCCCACTATAACTGGGAACACATGGAATCCACTGGGTTCCTCTGGTGGCTGGAACGATTCCGGAGTCAATTGGCACTTTACGACTGGGTGCGCATCGACCACTTCCGCGGTTTCGAAGCGTACTGGGAAATACCCGCCGAATCCGACACGGCTATTCACGGCCGCTGGGTCAAGGCTCCCGGCAATGCTCTATTGGATAAGGTATTTGCCACGCTCAACGGCTCCGGCCTGCCACTGGTTGCGGAAAATCTTGGCATTATCACACCCGAAGTCGAAGCACTGCGTACCCAGTTTAATATTCCCGGCATGCTAATACTGCAATTCGCCTTTGACGGAGGCGATGATAATCCTTATTTGCCCGATAACCACACCGAGAACAATGTGGTCTATACGGGCACTCACGACAACGACACCACGCTATCCTGGTACGAAAGCTTACCAGAGGCGCAGCGGTATCGTGTTTGTGAATATCTTCGCAATCATTGCGATGACGATGACAAAGAAGTGCGAATGCCACAAAGCCTCGTCCGGTGCGCATTGGCTTCTGTGGCGAGATTAGCGGTAATACCGATGCAGGATGTCCTGGAACTGGGCCATGGACACCGCATGAATACGCCCGGAACAATCGCCGGCAATTGGCAATGGCGTTTTTCCTGGGAGCAACTCACAGAGCACAAGGCCGCAAGCCTGGCCGAGATGGTTCGCTCTTATGGACGGCACATCTAGATCCGCCTGAGCACCTTAACATCCGGCGGCGCAAACCTGCTCCGCGCTTGCAGATAACTTCTGGTTGCGGTGCGTTACTCCAAAAAACGCTTCGATAATCGCCATGTCGTGATATTCGAAACGCGAATGCTTATAGCCTTTGAGAGGCTATCTTGCGGTGAGGGACGACGAAGTTAGACTAGGCTGAACGTAGCCAGAAGAAGCTTTGTTGCATAAATTCGGTGAGGGTTCGGCCATACGGCAACTAACTTTCTCAACCTCTTTACGCAACAAAGCTTAGCGATCAGATGCTCCTCCGGAGCCGTTATTTTTTCCTCCGGTCTTAGCGCTTGCCTGCAGATATTAACTCCTGCTTTAGCGGCAAGATTTCTTACGGTTTTGCGTTCTGTATCTGTCTTTCAACTTGAGATCTCGTTTCCTCAAAAGCCTTGACGGGCACGCTCTCCATTTCCCTGCTCTTCAAGAGGAAAACTCCGACAATAGCTGCCACGATGATACCGCCGATGTAGAGCCAAAAATTGTCTTTTTCTTGTTCCATCTTTTTTTACCTCAACAAAACTCTTTGGTTTGTGACACAACGCTCCCTGACATCAAGAGCGTCTAGTTAGGACCGTAACTAAGTTACGCCCGCTGGTGAAAACCTCTCATCAGCAGAGACTTTCCACGCAACGGGACACTATTCTATGAGCGTTAATAATGATGTTCAAGATTTTAGCCTTGACTTTTTTTTAGCGTGAAGCGGGTTGAGCTCTAAGGCGTTGGCTTTACAGCATTTTCTCGTTTCTCAAAAATTCTTGTAAATGTTCCATTAAGCCCTCTGCAGCCTGTTCGATCATGTCCCGCACCCGGATGAAAAGGACTTCTTCGGCGTGAAAAGGATCGGGAACATGGTGCGTTTTGAACTGTGGCGCAAAGTCGAGAAGATACCGAATTTTGTGGACTTGACTTCTCGGACAAATAAACCTCAGCGCGTCGTAATTTTCTCCGTCCATCACCAGAATATGGTCGAATCGCTGAAAATCAGCGAGCGCAACCCTTCTCGAGCGTTGACCGCTAATATCGATGCCCCGTTCCAGCATGGCTCGCTGAGCACGCGGATCGGGCGGATGCCCCAAATAGTGGGCATGGGTTCCGGCCGAGTCTATGAATATCTCGTCCACGTAACCAGCCTTTTTCACCAATTCCCTCAGGGCGCCCTCGGCCATGGGGGATCGGCATATGTTGCCCGTACAACACAGCAAAACGTTAATTTTATTCATGATCCATAGTTACTCCGGATAGCTGGAGCTTCAGGTGTGCAGGATGATTCCTGGTTGTCCGCTTTGGCAGCCAAACCTTATCTCTCACTTGTTGTAAAGAATTCTCATACCGAAGAAACTCATTCACCCATCTGTAACAATAAACCGCGTTTGCGGGCAACATGAAAGGCGAAAAGATAAAGGATGAGGCCGATCAAAAGGTAAATCGCATTCAGCATAACGGCCATCCAAAACAAATCGAGGGGAAAAACATGCTCGCGCACGACCGCACGCATGCCTTCAAACACATGGCTGGAGGGTAACAGCAGAGCAACTTTTTGCAGCCAGTCGGGAAGCACCGAGATCGGATAATAGATGCCGCTGAGGGGTGCGACGGCAAAAATCACCGCCCAGGCCAAACTCTCGGCTCCCAGCCCGTAACGTAATACGAGTGCGACCACCATCAGGCCGATGGCCCATCCCATGACGAGCAAATTTGCAAAAAAAGCCACGAGCGGGAGTCCCATATCAAAGATCGAATAGCGATATAGAACGACCGCCAAGCCTGCGGCCGCTCCGACACCGATCGATGTCCTCAGGAAACTTACCGTCAGCAAGGCCATGACCAATTCATGAGGACGCAGCGGACTAACGAACAAATGCCCGAGATTTCGGGAATACATCTCTTCGAAGAAGACTACGGAAACGCCCAATTGGGCGCGAAACAACACATCCCATAGCAACACGGCGCCGATCAACAATCCCGCAGCCTGCGCCACCCATTCGCTGTGGCCGATGAAGAATTGATTGATAAAACCCCACAAGACCATCTGCATCGTCGGCCAATAGATAAGCTCGATAAGCCGAGGCCAGGAGCTGCGCATCAAATACAGGTAACGCATGACCAGGGCGAAAATACGACGCAGGCTCATAGACATCACTGTTTCAAGCTGATTGGTGTTCTCGGTCGCGCGCGATATCGATAAAAACCTGCTCCAGACTGTCTCTCCCATACTTCTGCACCAGCATGGCGGGCGTACCCTGATCCACGATACGGCCTTGCTTAAGAATCAAGACGCTATCGCATAGCCGCTCCACCTCCTGCATATTGTGAGAGGCAAGCAGCACCGTTGAGCCGGACCTTTGCTGATAGGCTTTCAGAAACGTTCGGACCGTGTCTGCCGAAGCCGGATCCAAGGAAGCGGTTGGCTCATCCATCAGCAACACTTCAGGCTCATTCAAGAGCGCTTTGGCTAACGCGACACGGGTGCGTTGTCCCGCCGAAAGGGACCCGTAAGAGCGATGCATCAGGGCTTCGAGGTCGAAGGTCTCCGCAAGAGAGCGCAAACGTCGAGCCCGGTGCCGAATCCCGTAGAGACGGGCGTAAACGTCGAGATTTTGCTTGACCGTAAGGCGATGCGGCAAGTCCACGTAAGGAGAGGTAAAATTCATGCGAGACAGCGCGGCATAGCGGTTTTTGACCATATCCACGCCCAGAATCCGGATACTCCCCGAAGAAGGCAGTAACAGCCCCAATAGCATACCCAGAGTGGTCGTTTTCCCTGCCCCATTTCCGCCGAGCAAGGCACAGGTGGCGCCTTCCGGCACATCGAACGAAATTCCGTCTACGGCCACCACGGGACCATACCGTTTGCAAAGACCGTGAACTTCGATTGCGGGAACCCGCATAAATTTATCCTCTGCCTAATACGACGCACGAAGCCTGCTTGTTGGATTACCGTAGCCTCGAACATAGGCTTTGCCACTTTTTAGTAGAACGATGACACCCGAGCCGAACACTACTTCCATATCGTGTAGACCGCCTGAACCGGCTGTTGGCGTTGGAGCGATCGTTTTCGATGCATCCGAGCGAGTTCTTCTGATTCGCCGCGGCAAAGAACCTGCCTTCGGACTATGGTCGATCCCCGGAGGCAGACAGGAACCCGGCGAGACTCTCATTCAATGCTGCCGGCGCGAGGTACTTGAAGAAACGGGAATCGAGATAGAGCCAGGTCCTATCGTTGCTCTCGTCGAGCGGATTGTCAGCAACTTTCATTACATCATCATCGACTTCGTCGCAGTCCCGAAAGATCCTGATGGCCCCGACCCCAACCCCGCCACCGATGTCTCCGACGCTCTTTGGGTGGCGCTTACCGATTTGAATCGCTACCCACTCGTAGAGGGTCTGGAACGGGTTATTCGAATCGCTCGTGAGAGTTCACGCTCAGGTTTCGCTGTGGGCTTAGTCGATGCCGATGGGATTGGCCGCGACTTCTTGCCCAATCTCTAGCCGGAGATACACCACTTGGAGATTTCCAAATTTAAGTCAGGCGAAGACGGAAAATTGCAACCAAAGCGCCCGTAAGCGCCAGCAGTGTTGGAAAGAAAGCCGCAAATATTGGGTTCATCTCATAAATCAGGCCCAAGTGGCCGAATGTACGGTCAAACAAATAAAAGCCCAATCCGATAACGACACCCACTACGATGCGCTGCCCCATACCGACCTCTCGACGAACCGGCAGCACAAAAGGCGCGGCAACAAGCAACATGACCAAGGTAACCGCCGGATTCACGATTCTTCCCCAAAACGCCAGTTCGACGGACGAAGATTGCTGTCCGTTTTCCTTCAGATAATCGATGTAGCGCGACAGTTCGTAAGCCGATAGGTTTTCCGGACTGATCACGAATGCATTCAGCAGATTCGGCGCAAGCACCGAGGACCAATCGGTATGTGCTTTTTGTTCGGTGACGATCCCATCGGCATGAAATTGGCTCTCGCGAATGTTGTCCAATCGCCACTGCTTGCCATCGTAAACAGCTTTGTCGGCATGCGTGGCCGAATGGAGTTTCTGTGCCTCGTCCAGCTTGAAGATATTGATATCGCCTAAATTTTCCGGCCGTTCGATCTGACGAATATTGATGAACACATTGCCGTCTCGCACCCAGAACCCGTACTTGGTTCGTGATGCCACCTGCTTTTTCAATGCGGTAGCCTTGAGCGTATGAGCCGCGCGCTCCGCTACGGGAGCGATGTATTCGCCGATCCCCAGGGAAATCAACACTAGCATCATTCCGCCCGCCAGCACCGCAGCGATGATACGCAGGCGAGAGACTCCCGCGGCTTGCATGGCCACCAACTCCCGATTATTGGCCAAGGCTCCCAGGGTAACCAGGCTTCCAACCAATGCAGCGGAAGGCATCAGCTCATAGAAGTTACGCGGTGAAGTCAAGATCAGATATTGAAGGATATTCGCCAGACCATAATTCCCCTGGCCCAAATCCCCCAACTCATCTGCAAACGTGAAAAAATTAAGGAGCACCAGCAGGATCAACACAGCAATCAACGATCCCTTGATCACTTCTCCGGCAATATATCGGCTTAGGGTTTTCATAACCGGAACTTATCCTTGGCGACCTGGATGATCCAACCAAAGCCGAGATTTCTAATGAACAGGACTCCGGCAATGACCAGCAAAAAGAAATAAACCCCGGAATAGCTCAGCCAGAGCGGTATCTTCTCGGTCATCAGAAGACCCTGGGTGATCTTTTGAGCATTCTCGTAAACCACATAGATCAGAAAGGCTGTAAATACGTTGCCGTAGACGCCGCTACGTGGCGCAATTTTCGCTAGCGGAACGGCCAAAAAGCTCAAAAACAGCACCCCAAACGGTACCGCCAACCGTTTCTGCAACTCCGCCAGTTCCCGTGGCGTGTGCGAATACCACAGCATAACGCTATCGGCGGCCTCGCGCTTAAGCGACGCCGTCTCACCCTCCGGACCATCTATGCGCACGGCGTATTCCTCAAACTCGCTGATGATGAAATCAGCCTGTCCGGGTATCCCTTGATAACGGCGGCCGTTCTGCAAAACGACGAAATACTCGTTTAGTTCGTTTCTTTTGAGTCGCCCGTTCTCAGCGATAACCACGCCGGTCTTGTCCCGCTGCCGGCTTTGCACGAAGATCTTGTGCATGGAGTTGTCTTCGTTCAACTCCTCGGCGTACAAGATGACATCGCCTTGGCTGAATTCATTAAATCGGCCCGGCTTGATACCACGTATGTCGGCGCTTTTCTCGTCCTTCTTCATAAGCGCCTGAGCCTGCCGCTCGGACCACGGCATGACCTGCAAAGCTAAAATGGTGGCCAAACCACACACCGGCAGCACCAGCCAGCTCATCGCCCGATAGACGCGACTGGAACCCACTCCGCTGGACGCCAGCACCGACATCTCGTGATCCCGGTACATACGTCCCAGCACGGTCAGTGTCGCCATGAACAAAGCGGCGGGAAGCAATTGGGCGGTTGCCGATAGGATTTTGAACCCGAGCAGTTGAAATATGGTTTCGCCGGACAATTCGCCTTCAATGGCTTTGGCGAGAATGTTGAGAAACTTACGACTGACGATGATTACGACCAAGACACCGAGAACAGCACTCAAGGTCTTGGCGAGTTCCGCCGCCACCATCCGGTCGAGTACCGAGATGATCGGGGCATGTCTCCACTGAAGCGGTTTAAAAGGATGGGGTTTCATAATAAGCTTTAACGATTCGAGGCCTCCCTTGAAGATTGCGATCAATTACACAATCCATCCTTAAGCAATAATCCGCAGATTTTACCATGGACTATTCGGCAAAATGTGACTCGCTCGACACGGTTACCGCCAACTGTGCAATTCTAGGCTTTCACCAAAAACGAAAACTGACCTCGGCCGGAAGCGCTTTAGACGATCATTTAGGAGGTTTGATCTCCAAACTTCTCAAGCGCGACGACATCGAAGGAAAAGTCGGTGACATCCTGTTAATAAACCATGTTCCCGATGGCGATATCGAGCGCATTTTACTCGTCGGTCTCGGCAAGAAGGGCGAGTTGGGTCCCGCCGCTTACCGCAAGGCGCTAACCACCGCGGCGAAATTGCTGAAGGATTCAGGCGCAAAGCTCGCCGTAAGCCTTCTCCACGAACCGGAGGTCGAAGGGCGCGATTTGGGCTGGAAGGTCCGTCAAGCCGTGGAAATCCTCGAAGGAAGCTTATACAAATTCACCCGGTTGAAAAACGACGCGGACGATAAACCGCAACGCCTATCCAAGCTGCAGTTCCTGCTCGACAGTGAGGATCAACTGGCCGAAGCCAAGCTCGGCATCAGACAAGGCCAGGCCATCGCTAACGGCATGAACATCGCCAAGGACTTGGCCAATTTGCCGGGCAATCTCTGCACTCCGACGTATCTGGCCGAACAAGCGGAACAGATGGGCAAAAGCCGCAAAATCAAGGTTCGAATACTGGATGAATCCGATCTCGAAGAATTGAACATGGGCGCTTTCCTATCCGTCTCCAAAGGCAGCGAACAGCCCGCCAAGCTCATTGTCATGGAGTATTCCGGCGCCTCATCGAAAGCCAAGCCGTTCGTTCTGATCGGCAAAGGCCTCACTTTCGATGCCGGCGGCATTTCGCTGAAGCCGGCAGCCAATATGGATGAAATGAAATACGACATGTGCGGAGGCGCGAGCGTTATCGGCACACTCTCGGCGGTCGCCGAACTCGAGTTGCCGCTCAACGTGGTGGGATTGGTTCCGGCTTCCGAGAATCTCCCGGACGGCAGGGCCAATAAACCCGGCGACATCGTCAAGAGCATGTCCGGTCTTTCCATCGAAATTTTGAATACGGACGCCGAAGGCCGCTTGCTGCTGTGCGACACGCTCACCTACGCCAAGAAATACGAACCGGCCGCCGTAGTGGATGTCGCCACCCTGACCGGCGCCTGCATCGTCGCTTTGGGCCGTCATCCCAGCGGACTCTGGAGCAACAACGAAGACCTGGCAGCGGCGGTACTCAAGGCCGGCGAGGCATCTTGGGACCGGGTGTGGCGCATGCCGCTCTGGGAGGAATATCAGGAACTGCTCAAGTCCAACTTCGCCGATGTCGCCAATATCGGTGGACCCGACGGCGGCAGTATTACTGCCGCATGTTTCCTGTCTCGCTTTGCCAAGGAGTTTCCGTGGGCTCACGTGGACATTGCCGGAACCGCTTGGAAAAGCGGCAGTGAAAAAGGCGCGACAGGACGCCCGGTGCCGCTTCTGGTGCAATATCTGGTCGACCAAGCGAAATGACCCGGATCGATTTTTATGTATTGCCGACCGGGGATGCTCATAACCGGCGGTTGATGGCATGCCGACTCACCGAAAAGGCCGTTAAGCAAGACCTTACGGTTTTCCTTTATGCATCTTCCGAAGACGAAGAGCGGGTGCTCGACGATTTACTGTGGACATTCCGGCAAGGCAGCTTCGTAGCCCACGAACGGCTCGATGACTCGGGAATCCAAGGCGAAGCGCCAGTGGTCATCGGGCGCCAAACTGCGCCACAGCCTGCCAAGGACATACTGATTAACTTGAGTGCCGATATACCGCCCGCTCTCGACCGGTTTGAACGTCTGATCGAACTCGTCGACCAGGATGAAACGATAAAGCAGGCGGGCCGCCGCCGATACCGGCTCTATACGGATCAAGGACATACCATTCAGACCCACCACTTGGATAAGCCCGACTGAAGCCCTTGAGCCCCCGAGTTTTCAATATAATTCAAGATCGATCGCCCTGCGCCGACCCTAACGGCGTGATCGGCCATCTCTCATAGAACAACAGAACACGTCATGGATAAAACCTACGAGCCTCATTCCATAGAACCGCGATGGTACAAATTCTGGGAGGAAAACGGATATTTCGCGCCCAGCGGAAGCAGAACACCTTACTGCATCATGATTCCGCCGCCGAACGTGACGGGCAGCTTGCATATGGGACATGGCTTCAACAACACCGTCATGGATACTCTGATCCGCTACCACCGCATGCTGGGCCATAACACCCTATGGCAGATGGGCACCGACCATGCCGGCATCGCCACACAAATGGTGGTGGAACGGCAATTGGCAGCGCAGAACCTCACTCGCCATGACCTAGGCCGCGAAAATTTCCTGGAAAAAGTTTGGGAGTGGAAGGCCGAATCCGGTGGAACCATTACCCGACAGTTGCGCCGACTGGGTTCGTCGGTGGACTGGAGCCGGGAACGCTTCACCATGGATGAAGGTTTGTCCCGTGCCGTGCAGGAAGCCTTCGTGCGCCTCTACGATGACGGGTTGATTTACCGCGGCAAGCGCCTGGTGAATTGGGACCCCAAGCTGCACACTGCCATCTCCGACCTGGAAGTGCAGAGTGAGGAGGAAAAAGGCAGTCTGTGGCACTTTCGCTATCCGCTGGCGGACGGCTCGGGCCATTTGGTCGTCGCCACCACCCGCCCGGAAACCATGCTGGGCGATACCGCCGTGGCGGTGCACCCGGCGGACGAGCGTTACAAGCAGTTGGTGGGTAAGACCGTCAGGCTGCCCATTACGAACAGGGAAATCCCAATCGTTGCCGATGATTACGTCGATCCCGAATTCGGCACCGGCTGCGTGAAAATCACTCCGGCCCACGATTTCAACGACTACGAAGTGGGCAAGCGCCACAACCTGCCGCTCATCAACGTGTTGGACAAGGATGCCCGGATCCTGCACGAATTCACCGTGCTCACCTTTGAAGGCTACGCGGGAACCCACGGCGAACAGGCGCCCGAAAAGTATGCGGGACTGGACCGTTTCGAGGCGCGTAAACAAATCGTCGCCGAGTTCGAAGCACTGGGGCTATTAGAAAAAATCGAGCCGCACACTCTCAAAGTACCCCGCGGCGATCGTTCCGGCGTGGTCGTCGAGCCCTGGCTCACCGACCAGTGGTACGTCAGCGCCAAGGAACTGGCCAAACCCGCCATCGAAGCAGTGGAAGACGGCCGCATCCGCTTCGTGCCCCAACAGTACGAAAATCTTTATTTCTCATGGATGCGCGATATTCAGGACTGGTGCATCTCCCGCCAATTGTGGTGGGGTCACCGCATCCCGTCCTGGTACGACAATCACGGCAACGTCTACGTGGGCCGCAACGAGACGGAAGTACGCTCCAAATACAGCCTCGACGCCGGCCTGGAACTGCGCCAGGACGAGGATGTGCTGGACACTTGGTTCTCCTCGGCCCTGTGGACTTTCTCGACTCTGGGCTGGCCGGACGAGACGCCGGAATTGAAGACCTTCCATCCCACCGACGTACTGGTGACCGGGTTCGACATCATCTTTTTCTGGGTGGCACGCATGGTCATGATGACCATGCACTTCATGAAACACCCGGACGGAAGCCCGCAAGTCCCGTTCAAGACGGTTTACGTGCACGGGCTGGTGCGCGATGCGGAAGGCCAGAAAATGTCGAAATCCAAGGGCAACGTGCTGGACCCCCTGGACATCATCGATGGCATCGGCTTGGAAGACCTGGTTGCCAAGCGCACCGGCGGCCTGATGCAGCCGCAAATGGCGCAGAAAATCGAAGCACGCACCCGCAAAGAGTTCCCTCAGGGCATCGCCGCATACGGCTGCGACGCCCTGCGCTTCACCTTCGCTTCCCTGGCCTCCACCGGGCGCGACATCAAGTTCGACATGGGCCGGGTCGAGGGCTACCGCAATTTCTGCAATAAGCTGTGGAACGCGGCGCGCTATGTGCTGATGAACACCGAGGGCAAGGACTGCGGACTGGATAATGCGAACGTAAAGTTCACTCTGGCGGACCGGTGGATTCGGAGCCGTTTACAACTGACGATACGAGAGACGATCAGCGCGATCGAGAGCTATCGTTTCGACCTGGCCGCTCAAGCGATCTATGAGTTTGTTTGGAACGAGTATTGCGACTGGTACTTGGAATTGTCCAAACCTACGTTGTATGGCGTGGAATCCTCTGATGGCAGGGAAACACTGATCTCTATCGAATATGTTTTAGGAACACGCCAGACGCTGGTCCACGTATTGGAAACAATTCTTCGCCTGGCCCACCCGCTGATGCCTTTCATCACCGAAGAAATCTGGCAGCGCGTAGCGCCTTTAGCCGACAAGAAGGGCGTGAGCATCATGTTGCAAACCTATCCCGAGATCGATGAAAGCTGGATCGACCCGGAATCGACGGCCGAGATGGAATGGGTCATGAACATTATCTTGGGCGTTCGGCGCATCCGCGGAGAAATGAACATCGCGCCCGGCAAGCCGCTGCCGCTTTTGGTTCAAAATGGCTCCGAACAGGACCGGCTTTGGTTGAACCGTAACCAAGAGTTCATTGTAAAACTGGCCCGCGTCGAAACCGTAACGTGGCTTTCGGAATCCGAGGCGGCTCCGGAGTCGGCCACGGCTCTGATCGGCGAAATGAAAGTTCTCATTCCCATGAAAGGATTGATCGACAAGGACGCCGAGCTGTCACGGCTGGAAAAGGAAATCCAGCGCTTGTCCAAAGACCTGCCTCGAATCGAAGGCAAGCTGAACGACGCTGGCTTTCTTGAAAAAGCCCCGCCCCAGGTTATAGCTAAGGAGCAAACCCGCCATCAAGAGATTCGACTTAGCCTAACGGAGTTGCAGGCGCAGGCGGAAAAAATCCGCGCTTTATAGGGCCAGTCAACTATATGCAAGACGATTCGGCCAAAGAAACCCCTGAAAACAGCCCAAAAGCGATCGACGCTGGTTCGTTGGCGGTCCACGAGGAGGACATCCCGACAACTCTGGAAGACTGGACCAGTTGGCTGCGGGACAAAGAAATGCCCATTTTCTCCCACACCGCGCAACGCCTTAATCAAGCAATTGAAGATAAACGCTCGGGAGTATCCGAACTCGCGAAGATCATTCTCGAAGATCCGGGTTTAACGGCCGGGCTGCTGAAGCTCGCCAGCAGTCCCTACTACAATCCCAACAGCGTTCGTCTGGCCACCGTTACGCGAGCCATCGTGTTGCTGGGACTTAATGTTATCCGCGAATTGGCTTTAGCCTGCTCGTTCATCGAAACGGTCATGTCGAAGCATGGGAAACAGCAAGTCAACAAGGAAATCGCCTGTGCCTTGCACAGCGCAGTACAGGCGAAATCACTCGCAATTTTGGTCAACGATCCGCAGCCGGAGGAAGTATTCATCGCCGCCTTGCTGCACAACATAGGCCACATCGGCTTTTGGTGTTTCGAGCTGAACATGGGTGGCAAGATCCAGGAGTTAACGGAAAAGCAAAAAATGCCTGCGGAAAGAGCCGAAAGAGCGGTCCTGGGATTCCAGCTTATTCAGCTCGGCGCCTCGTTGAGCAAAACCTGGCGCCTCGGCGGATTGATCGAAGAAGCATTTTCCGGCAGATCGCCCCGTACGGAGTACGTTAAGCTGGGCTACCAAATCGCGAGAGGTTCTTCACGCGGGTGGCAATCCGAAGAAATCAAGCGCTGCATCTATAGAGTGGCCGAGCTGACGGGCCAACCGCACCGCAACTTGCTCCAGCTATTGCAGCGTAACGCGGAAAGCGCGGTAAAACTCGCCAGACAATTCGGAGCCCATGAAGCCATGGCATATATTCCCGGCGCCGAGCGGGAATCGACGGCTCGGCAGCGGCAAACCGACGAATCCACACAGCGGGACGAAGCCGGCCTAATGCAAATTATGCAGGATATTACCAACCTCTTATGTGGTGAGTTCGACTTGAATCTAGTCTTCGAAATGGTCATGGAGGGAATCTATCGGGCTTTGCGCATGGACCGCGTGCTTTTCGCGTTGTTGACGCCGGATCGTAGACGGCTCAAGGAAAAGTCCGCTCTCGGATGGCCTCCGGTCGAAACCCGGGGGCTCTTGCAAGTCGGCATTGGCGGTTCACCGCCCAACATTTTTTCTAATACGCTGGAGAAGAACGAGTACCTTTGGGCGCGTGAAACCGATGCGGAAACTCAACGGCTATTTACCGGAGAGGTCATAGCGCATTTCGGCCAACACGATTGCTGCCTCTCACCAATCAGCTTCGACAAAAAGGTCATCGGCCTCTTCTATGCCGATCGCGCGTTTAGCAAAGAGCCGATCACGCGGGATGTTTTTGACAGTTTCCGTCAGTTGACCATGCAGGCCAATATCGCCTTGAAGCTTATTCAAGCGCGCTGACATTCGACGGTATCGTAAACCACTCCGTTCGTCGGACATCGGAGCAAACTGGATAAAGTCTACGTATCAACTAATATTATCCAGGCTTTCAACACACGCATGCTTAGCAGTCCGCAGCGTTAATACTCATGGCGACCACGGCGACGAAATTGCAACTCAGCGGATTGGCCAGAAGCCTGGTCAAGGATGGGCTGTTAACGGAATCCGATGCGCAGCTTCATTTCGAAGAGGCTCTGCGAAAAAAGACCCATTTCGTAAGCTATTTGGTCAACAACAAAATTCTCGATAGCCTGACTATCGCATCCGTGGCATCGAGAGAATATGGAGTTCCCCTGTTCGACCTGGATGCGATATCTCTGGACATGATGCCGATCAAGGCAGTCAGTGAGAAGTTGATCCGCCAACACCACGTTCTACCTCTTTTCAAACGCGGAAACCGCCTGTATTTGGGTGTTACGGATCCGACCAATCTCCAAGCTCTGGACGAGGTCAAATTTCATACCCGATCAAGCACCGAAAGCGTCATCGTAGAGGAAGACAAACTGGCGCGGATGATCGACACGGCGATGGAAGCGGTCGACACCTCGTTCAAAGACTTGTTGGACACAGATCTCGACAATCTTCACATTACCGGTGGCGATGAAGCCGATCAGCCGGCCGAAGGCGACACTTCCGACATAGACGATGCGCCGATTGTCCGTTTCGTCAACAAAATTCTCCTCGACGCCATCAAGAGGGGTGCTTCTGACATCCACTTCGAGCCTTACGAGAAAAATTTCCGCATTCGCTTCCGCCATGACGGCATGCTTCACGAGATCGCAAGCCCTCCGCCCAATCTGGCAGGACGTATGTTGGCGCGGCTTAAGGTCATGTCACGAATGGACATTGCCGAGCGGCGGATACCTCAGGACGGCCGTATCAAGATGGCGCTGTCGAGAACTCGCGCCATCGACTTCCGTGTCAACTCCTGTCCGACGCTATTCGGCGAAAAGATCGTACTGCGTATTCTCGATCCCACCGCGGCCCAACTCGGAATTGAAAAGCTCGGCTTTGAGCCGGAGCAGCAACAAAATTTTCTGAGCGCCATCAATAAGCCCTACGGAATGATCCTAGTTACAGGACCTACCGGAAGCGGCAAAACGGTAAGCCTCTACACCGGGCTCAATATCTTGAATACGGCCGACCGCAATATCTCGACGGCCGAAGATCCGGTGGAAATCACTGTACCCGGCATCAATCAGGTCAACGTCAACGTCAAAACCGGCCTGACCTTTGCCGAGGCGCTTCGGGCGTTTTTGCGGCAAGACCCGGACGTCATCATGGTGGGCGAAATTCGTGATCTGGAAACGGCTGAAATTGCGGTCAAGGCTGCACAGACCGGCCATTTGGTGCTATCCACCCTGCACACCAATGATGCGCCTCAAACGCTCAACCGCTTGATGCAGATGGGTATACCCGCGTTCAACATCGCCTCCTCCGTGCTGTTGATTATGGCGCAACGGCTGGCACGGCGACTTTGCGAACATTGCAAGAAGGAGGAGAAACTCCCCCCGGAAGTCCTGTTGGAAGCCGGTTTCCGGGAAAACGAGCTGGGCAGCTTCACGGTTTTTGGACCGGTAGGCTGCGATAAATGCGTAAAAGGATATAGAGGCCGGGTCGGTATTTATCAGGTCATGCCCATTTCGGAATCCATTAACCGCATCATTCTCGAAGGCGGAAACGTCCTTCAGCTTGGCGAGCAAGCGAAAGCGGAGGGCGTAGCAGACCTACGGGAGTCGGGTCTGCGGAAAATCAAGGCCGGCATTACCAGTTTGGAAGAAATCGACCGCGTCACCCGAGACTGATTTTTTATGGCAAAAGAAGAACTTATTCTGTTTTATTGGGAAGGTGCCGACCGCACCGGCGGGCGCGTCAAAGGGGAACTGTCCGCACGCACCGAGACTACGGCCAAGGCCGAACTCCGGCGCCAGGGCATCAAAGTAATTAAGATCAAGAAAAAACCCAAGCCGCTGTTCAGCGCGCGAAAGAAAAAAATCACGACTAAAGACATCGCCGTATTTAGCCGCCAGCTAGCGACCATGATGAGTGCAGGCGTACCGCTGGTTCAGGCCTTCGATATTGTCGGACGCGGCCACGAAAATCCAAGCATGCAAGATTTGATTATGAGCATCAAAGCGGATGTCGAGGGTGGCAGCCCCCTTGCCGAAGCATTGGGCAAACATCCGATTTATTTTGACGAGCTATTTTGTAACCTGGTGCAGGCCGGCGAGCAAGCCGGCGTTCTAGAGACGCTGTTGCACAAGATCGCCGAATACAAGGAAAAAACCGAAACCCTTAAAGGCAAGATCAAGAAAGCCTTGACTTATCCCACAGCCGTCATCGTGGTTGCCTGCATCGTAACCGCTATTCTGCTGATTTTTGTTGTACCGACATTTGAGGATTTATTCAAAGGTTTTGGGGCGGATCTCCCAGCATTTACCCAAATGGTTATCGAGATGTCCCGGTTTCTCACGGCCTGGTGGTATGTAGTACTGGGAGTCCTTGTCGTTATCGGCTTTGTTTTCGTAAAGCTCAAGCAGCGCTCCGCCGCTTTCAATCATGCCCTGGACCGATTTATGTTGCAGATACCGGCTATCGGCACAATCCTGCACAAAGCCGCTATTTCGCGTTTTGCCCGAACCTTGGCCACCATGTCGGCCGCCGGAGTACCCTTGGTAGAGGCGTTGCAATCGGTGGCCGGCGCTACCGGTAATATTATTTATTCCAATGCCGTCTTGCGAATGCGGGACGAGGTAGCCACCGGACATCAGCTTCAGCTAACCATGCGTCAGGCAAATCTATTTCCCAACATGGTAATACAGATGGTTGCGATCGGGGAGGAATCCGGCTCCCTGGACAGCATGCTTGCCAAAGTGGCGGACTTCTACGAAGAAGAAGTAGACAACGCCGTAGATTCTCTAAGCAGTCTTCTTGAGCCCATGATCATGGCATTCTTAGGGGTGGTCGTCGGTGGCTTGGTAGTCGCCATGTACTTGCCGATATTTAAACTCGGATCCGTTGTCTGAACGAGAGAATACGGACGTGACTCCATCCATCCGATTACTGGCTGATAATCCCCTTTTGTTCTTGGCCGTTATCGCCGCTTTGGGGCTCGTGGTCGGCAGCTTTCTAAACGTGGTCATTCACCGGCTTCCGGTTATGCTGGAGAAAAACTGGCGGCGCGAGTGTCAGGCCTTTCTGGATCTCGAGCCTGAAGCCGATCCAGGTCAGCCCTACAATTTGCTAGTTCCGGGCTCTCATTGCCCCCAATGCAAACGACCGATTCGGCCTTGGGAAAACATTCCGATCGTCAGTTATCTAATGCTTAAAGGGCGATGCGCAGGGTGTGGAATGCCGATAACCTTTCGCTACCCGGCTATCGAGGCGCTGACCGCCGTGATTTCGATCGCTGTTGCCTGGCATTTCGGCGTTACCTGGCAAACCGCATCCGCGCTGCTACTCAGCTGGAGTCTAATTTGCCTGAGTTTTATCGACTTCGATCGCCAACTGCTTCCCGACGCGATTACAATGCCCATACTCTGGCTGGGTCTGTTTCTCAGTCTGTTTAACCTATTCACAGACAGCACTTCTAGCATACTGGGAGCCATTTTCGGATATCTATGCCTTTGGCTGGTATACCATCTGTTCAGGTTAGCGACCGGCAAAGAAGGAATGGGACACGGCGATTTCAAACTGCTTGCTTTGCTGGGCGCTTGGCTGGGATGGAGCATGCTGCCGACCGTGGTGCTCCTCTCTTCTTTGGTCGGGGCTGTAATCGGCATCGCCATGATTGCCATTTTCAGGCACGACCGCAGCATTCCCATTCCATTCGGTCCTTATTTGGCTATGGCTGGGTGGATTGCGTTGATGTGGGGTCACGACATAAACGCCGCTTACATGCGTTTCGCGGGGATTTCCGGCTAAGAGCTTGTGAAATAACCTACTACGCGGCCCGAGTCCGCGCCTGCGATGCTCAACGTACCCGATCCAACGAAAGCACATCGCGTAAGCGACTCATTAATCTCCCTCTCCCGATCGCTCACAGTACATCTCCCTCTGGGAGAGGGTTGGGTGAGGGCCGTACACCCGCGCTTTTTATGCAGGGCTTCCATGCCCGGCACCCTTCGGGCGGCTACCGCCGTGTACCAATTCGCCGGGAGCGACCATTCTGCCGGGAGCAGAATGGGACGAACGGAGTTCGCCCGGAGGGCAAAGTCGAGGAAAGGATTTTGTCGTTTGGAACGTGCAAAACATGTCCCGAAGGGCGAGCCTCAGGGATGAGGCGAGTAAATCGGCCATCCTGCCGATTTGTCGACGCGGACTCGGGCCGCTCACTGCGGTTTTTTCTCAACCTCTGAGTTAATATGCTCAAGATCGGCCTAACCGGCGGGATCGGCTGCGGCAAAAGCACGGTTGCCGAATTATTCGCCGCCAAGGGTATTCCGATTCTGGATGCGGATGTGATCGCCCGCGAGTTGGTCGAGCCAAACCAACCGGCATTCGAGGCGATAAAGCAGCACTTCGGAGCGGCGATTCTAAAAGATGGCTGTCTTGATCGAGTAAGGTTGCGAGAAATCGTTTTTTTCGACCCCGAAGAAAAACGCTGGCTTGAGACCCTGCTACATCCCTTGGTGTATTCCGAAATAAACCGAAGACTAGCGATTCTATCCGCGCCCTACTGCATCTTGGTCGTTCCCTTGCTGCTGGAAACCGGACGAAGACATCTTGTGGACCGGCTACTCGTCGTGGATTGCCCAGAAGACTTACAGCGGCAGCGTGTCGAGCTTCGCGATGGACTGAGCCAGCCAGAAATCGAAAAAATTATGTCCTCCCAACTTAGTCGCAGCGAACGGCTCGCGGCCGCGGATGATGTGCTCGAAAACATTGGCGATAAAGTAAGTCTCTCAGACCAAGTCGAGCAATTACACCAATTTTATCTCGCTCTTAGCAGACATTGATTGCCACGAGTCTCGCACAAAATCAGGTACAAAAGGTAGGTATTGACTAATTGCCGGGATAAACGAAAATGTTGATCGCCAACGGACACCCTTAATTTATAAATCCTGGATCGGATTGTTTATTATGCTTTCTATTGCCGAAACTCCCGCCTTAAACGATTCCATCATTTATGAGTTCCCGCTTAATGAACGCATACGTGTGCTCATGCGGCTCGAGCAACTCTTTCAGCAGCTTGACCACTTCATGACCGGTGATTCGATTTGGGACAGTCGGGCGGTAATCGCAACCCTGCTGGATGTCCTAACTCTTTTTAGCCGCAATGATCTTAAGTCGGAAACTCTAAAGGAATTAGATCGCCATGCAGCAGTGCTCACTCGAATGGCGCACAATCAAGACATTGATCATGCCAAGCTAGATAAAATCCTGACTAAGCTGGACAAATTAAGTAAAGAGCTTTACGCCACCCCGGGTAAACTCGGCCTCTCTCTGATGGAGAACGAGTTGTTTAAGAGCATCTCTCAACGCAGCGCCATTCCGGGCGGGACTTGCTCATTCGATTTACCCGCCTTTCATTACTGGCTTAAACTCGACGACCACACACGCCGACAAGATCTCGAGAATTGGCTAGAGCCGTTCCGGCTCATACGTTCGGCTATCGATATTCTGCTAAATTTCATACGCACCGGCGCCGCCCCGACCGAAGAACGGGCTAGCGGGGGCTTCTTTCAGAAAAGCCTGGATCACACCCTGCCATTTCAACTTCTCCGCGTCGGCGTGAAGCGTTCACAACCATATTTTGCCGAGATTAGCGGGGGCAAACACCGATTTACCGTCCGTTTCATGATTCCTGATACGGTTGAACGGCCAACCCAGTGCCAGGATGACATTACTTTCCAATTAACGTGTTGCTTATTGTGACGAGCGAGCTTGTCCGACGCACTTCCATACAAAATCATTAAATGTCCTCGCTGTCGAAAGCCGGTAGCTTGGAACGAAACCCATCCGTTTAAGCCATTTTGCAGCGAATACTGCAAATTGATCGACCTGGGCGAATGGGCTACAGCCTCCTATGCCATAGCCGGTGAGCCGGCAGCCCCCGACGCATCGGACGGCGAAACACCGTTATCTAACGACCATACTGATCACCTTCCGGGTCCATAAGCATCGAGGACCACGCGCCCACACTATGGAGCGCCGTTCTTGAAAACTCATCCTAAACCCTCATATTTACAAGCGCCTGTTTTAGACCAAACGAGGAGTCCTCCATGCCTATCTATGAATACCAATGCAAATCGTGCGGCCACGAATTCGAAGCGATACAAAAAATCAGTGACGATCCCTTGAAAGAATGCCCTGCGTGCGGCGATCTCGAATTGAATAAATTGGTGTCGGCTGCCGGGTTTCGGCTAAAAGGCGGTGGTTGGTACGAAACGGATTTCAAAGGCGGCAAAGACAAGAAAAAGAACCTGGCCGGCGAAACCTCGGATGGCAAATCGGATACATCGCCAGCCAAGAAAGAAACTCCAAAGCCGGCAGCGGATGCAACCTCGTAAACTTGTACATGGACTGCCAGGCCCGTAATATTCCCGGTTTTTATTGATCCAAGTTAGAGATATAGCGATGCGTAGCCACAGATGTGGAGAATTGACGGAAAGCCATTTGAATCAGGAAGTGGATCTTTGTGGCTGGGTTCACCGCCGCCGCGATCACGGCGGTGTAATCTTCATTGACCTCCGCGACCGCGAAGGGTTGGTTCAGGTCGTATTCGATCCCGATTATGGGGAAGCCTTCAATGTGGCGGAAACGGTCCGCAGCGAATATGTGCTCAAAGTGCACGGCAAGGTCCGCCGGCGTCCAACCGGAACGGAAAACCCCAATTTACCGACGGGAAAAATCGAGGTTTTGGCTACTCGCTTGGAGATCCTCAACAAAGCCGAAACGCCTCCTTTTCCTCTGGAAAGTGAAATTGAAGTCAGCGAAGAAACCCGCTTGCGGTTCCGTTACATCGATTTGCGCCGCCCGGTGATGCAGCATCGCATGAGAATGCGGCGCGACATTGTGCGTTTCCTTAGGCAATTTCTCGATCATCATGGATTCTATGAAATCGAGACGCCTTTCCTGACCAAAGCGACCCCGGAAGGCGCGAGGGACTATCTGGTCCCGAGCCGAACTCATCCCAATCATTTCTTCGCTTTGCCGCAGTCGCCGCAGTTGTACAAACAACTCCTGATGATTTCCGGCATGGATCGCTATTATCAGGTGGTACGTTGCTTCCGGGACGAAGACCTGCGCGCCGACCGCCAGCCGGAATTCACGCAGCTCGATATCGAAACGTCTTTCATGGACGAAAAACAGATTACCGATCTAATGGAAGACATGATCCGGGATCTGTTCGCGGAAGTGCTCAAGGTCGAACTCCCCAATCCGTTTCCACGGCTCACGTACGAGGAGGCCATGCGGCGGTACGGCTCGGACAAACCGGATCTGCGCATCCCGCTGGAACTGGTGGACGTGGCGGACCTGGTAGCTTCCGCCGAATTCAAAGTGTTCGCCGGCCCCGCCAACGATCCCGATGGTAGAGTCGTGGCGCTTAAAGTCTCCGGCGGCACCGATTTGTCCCGCAAGGAGATCGATGATCTGACCCAGCATGTCGCCATATATGGCGCGAAGGGCTTGGCCTACATTAAAGTCACCGACCGTAGCACCGGCATCGAAGGCTTGCAATCGCCCATCGTCAAATTCCTCCCTGCGGAAGCCGTGCGCGGCATCCTTGACCGGGTGGAGGCGCAAACCGGCGACATCATTTTCTTTGGCGCCGACAAAGCCAAAATCGTCAACGAGGCCATGGGCGCCCTGCGCCTCAAGCTGGGCCACGACCGGGGCCTCGCGCAAGGCGACTGGAAACCGCTTTGGGTGGTGGACTTCCCCATGTTCGAATGGGACGAAAAGGAGAACCGCTGGTTCGCCCTGCACCACCCGTTCACCGCGCCCAAATGCAGCCTCGAAGAGCTTCAGTCCAACCCCGGCCAGGCACTCTCCCGTGCGTATGACATGGTGCTGAACGGTACCGAAATCGGCGGTGGTTCGGTGCGTATCCACCGCACCGAAATGCAGGACGCCGTATTTAAGCTGCTCGGTATCGGGGACGAGGAAGCCCAGCAGAAATTCGGGTTCCTGCTCAATGCCCTCAAGTACGGGGCGCCGCCTCACGGGGGACTCGCCTTCGGCCTGGATCGACTGGTCATGCTCATGAGCGGCGCAACCTCCATCCGCGAGGTCATGGCCTTTCCCAAGACCCAGTCGGCCTGGTGCCCGATGATCGACGCCCCGGCCATGGTTACTGACGCCCAACTCCGCGAACTCGGCATCCGCCTTCGCCGTCCGCAGGAGGGAGAAAAAGGCGACACGGTCTAACTCACGGTACAACCGAAAGCATGCAATTGGCGTTAGCGTAGCTTGTGCCGAAGCCATAAACCTCTGACAGGAATGGGCTTCGGCAACGTCACTATCAACCTGGCGGCAGCCAGGCCCATTTCCAGTTCCGCATACTGTCGCAAAACATAGACATCGGCGGCGGTTTCCGCACCCACGGGCTACAATGCCGTCGACCACCACCTCGGTCAAGACCGCCTGGACCCGCTCTGGACCTAAGAATACTTAGGTCTCCAACATGTTCGGCCAAACCATGCCCAATCTCACGACCAATGTCGTCCTGCAGCGACTCCACACCCTCCGGTATTCACTAAATCCCGACAAATCCGCATTCAAAACGCCTCCGTTCGAACACATACATTAACCAAAGCATCACCCCACTGCAGAGCTGTCCTGATCGATTCAACGGCCGTTTCTAGGAAAAGGCCCGCACTTACTGCTCGTTAAGAAAGTAATGTCAGTAACCTCTAATTTTAACGTTCAGGAACGGCGCGGCTTCCAGCGCGCTTAGCTATGACATTTCTTAAGTTTACGAGCGGTAACCGCCCGCTCCCGTAGCGTACGCTCTAATCGCGTACTTTCTACTGTATATCGTGAAAATCGCACTCCTTGATGTGTAGAGTAGAAGTAATAGCTGGCCCAGGTTTTGCTTAATATCAATCCGTGAGGACGTCACGCTGACTTTTTTCTGTTGAGAAATGAGGCATCGGAATATTCGGCTTCCGTAAGTATTTAGGAGATAGGATCGGGATTCATGAATTTACGGAGAATTATGGACAGAAGGGTTTGGTTGAGATCACTGCCTCTAGGCGCGCATGCAATTCTGGTAATGCTGAGTGGATGCGACAGTCAGTCCGCATCCGAAAAAGCGACTCAAATTGCGGCGCGGGTCAACGGGGAGGAAATTTCCGTCGGCCAAATCGATGTGCTCGTTGCGCGTTCGGGCGCGGACACCGACGGTCAAGCCAAAAGCACACAGGAGAAAAGCATAGACAACTTGATAGATCAACAACTTCTCTCACAACAAGCGATCGAAAAGCACCTTGATCGCGACCCCCAGGTCACTCTCGCAATGGCGATGGCTAAGCGTCAAGTCCTTGCGCAAGCCTACCTCGATCATGTTGGGCAGGCGGTTTCCAAACCGGAGCCCGGCGAAATTAGCGCTTTTTACAAATTTCATCCTCAGCTGTTCGAAAAGCGCAAAATCTACAAATTCGACGAAATATCCATTCCCCTAACCCCCAAAAATCGCGATGCCATCGAGCCGCATGTAAAGCAGCCCGTTCGGTTCGATGCACTATCGAAATGGCTGCAAGAGCAAAATATTCCCCATACTTCAGAAACGGTAGTCCGTGCCGCTGAACAGCTGCCCTTGGAACGACTTGAAGAATTCGATCATTTGAAGAAAGGGGAAGCTGCATCCTTCACGGAAGACGAAAAGCTCGTTGTACTGCAATTGTCGGCCATCAAGGAAGCCCCTCTCGATTACGATAAGGCCGCCCCCCTAATCGAGGTATTCCTCATGAACCGGAATCGCAAAGTGCTGATAGATCGCGAGTTGAGCCGCCTCCGTCAGGCCGCAACCGTAGAGTATTTCGGCGATTTTGAAAAACCGGAAACACCCCGCCAACGGTGAGCAATAAGGCCAAATATGTATCGGATAACACGGAACAAGCTGATAAAAAACGATAATAGGATAACAATAAACTTCACGTTCGCCCTAGCCAACCGATAATGAATTTCACAAGGATCAGAATACGAATCTCTGTTTTTTTCAGCAAGTAACATTGGGGTTATATATGAATGTAGAAACTCTCCGAGACATTTTTTACAAAACGGCTTTCGCTCTGCTGTTCGCCTGGGTCAACGAAGCCTCCGCATTGAACATAAAAGATGATGCTTCGACTTTCGTTATGCATCCTAGCAATGACGACAAAATTGACTATTTTATCGATAAGTCCAGTTTCGGTATGGCATCATCCGGCGATTCCTTTTTCGCTGCAAGCTCATTTTCCGAGATAACCAGCAACCGCTATAGTCCCCTGTCCTTCACCGATATCAATACCTTTACCCTTGAGATATTAGCCCGCCAATCTTCTAAGGACTGGAATATGAGCGGACAGGAGATAACTTTCAGCGAAATGCAAAATACCCCGCTAAAGGCCGCGGAGATTGGCGACCACTTGAAAGGACAAAAAGGCTATTCTTATATCGGTTACGCTTCCTCAGCACCTGAAACAGAGACCTGGCTTATGATGCTGGTTGGAATTACATTAATCGGATTGCAGGTAATACGCGGCGATAAGAAAACCGAGGCCATTTATTCCTCGATCCAGTAGCCGTAACCGTCGGAAGGCGGCTCAACCTAATAATAAGCTTATTATTTTTTAGTCGCCCATCAAGGGGGATTAGTATGTTTTTGCCTGCGCATATTGATATCTTGTATTACGGTGCCGATATTTTCGGCTTGGGATAGCCATCGCTAGCTATTCTGCCCCAAAGTAGTATTTCAAAGCTTGATCTGGGGTAGGAGACAATAATGGAGGAAAAAACGTGCAAGCAGTTGATAGGCCGGCAGTTCTGTTAGTCAGAAGTCTTCTAAATCCGACGGTAATTGTCGCGTGTTTCATCGTGACGATTCACTTCTACGGATTGAAGATCGAAAAACAGTACTTCTTGCTGTTAGTAATAACCTTTTTGATCGCCTCCCTAATTTTTGACGAAATCGATCTGGAGCCGGATTTCAAATCGGGTCTCTTGCGCTCCTTCGGGAGCGTTTTCGCCCGCTGGACCTTTTTATTCGGTTTCCTGGCGATACTGGGGTTTGCGGCGAAAATGTCAGACGAGTTTTCGAGAAAACTGCTGCTCACCTGGTTTTTAGCCACGCCTTTGGTACTTATTGCTTTTCAACTGCTGGCCCATCGCGCATTGCAGTCGGCGGTCTCGCAAGAGGATGCCCAACGCAGAGCGATCATTATCGGGGTGAACGAACTGGGTCTCAAACTAGCGAATCAATTTGAATCTGCGCCGTATCTGGGAATCAGTTGCGTCGGCTTCTTCGACGACAGGAGCCCCGAACGTCTCGGAGTAAACGATATTACCTTATTGGGAAAAATGAACTCGGTTGCGGAATTCGTCCGAACAAAATCGATTCATCTCATTTACATCGCGTTGCCGATGATGGCTCAGCCGCGAATTTTCGATCTTCTCGACAAACTTAGAGATACCACGGCTTCCATTTACTTTGTCCCCGACATTTTTATCTTCGATCTTATTCAGGCGAGATTCGGGAACGTCAACGGCATCCCCGTCGTGGCCGTCTGCGAATCTCCGTTTCACGGTGTTAATCGGGTCATGAAACGCATCGTGGATATCTTTTTCTCATCGGTCATTCTGGTTTTGATTTCACCTTTGATGCTGGCGATAGCTATCGGCATCAAACTGAGCTCACCCGGTCCCGTCATTTTCAAGCAGCGTCGTTACGGCCTCGATGGAGAGGAAATTAAAGTCTACAAGTTTCGAACTATGACGGTTTGCGAGGACGGTAATACTGTTCGGCAAGCTAGAAAGGACGATAATCGAATTACCGGTTTCGGCCGCTTTCTTCGAAAGACGTCATTGGACGAATTGCCGCAATTTATCAATGTATTGCAGGGACGTATGAGCATCGTCGGACCGCGTCCGCACGCCGTCGCTCACAACGAGTTATATCGGACGCAGATTAAGGGTTACATGATCCGCCACAAGGTAAAACCGGGCATTACCGGTTGGGCGCAGGTTAATGGCTTTCGGGGAGAAACCGATACCCTGCAGAAAATGGCAGCGCGGATCGAATGCGATCTCGATTATCTGCGGAATTGGTCGCTTTCGCTGGATTTGTGGATCATTTTGAGAACCGTCGGTGTTTTCTTTAAGCAGGAAAGCGCCTATTGAGCACAATCCGCCTCACGCGTAAAACCCATTAACTCCCTTTTTCAAATTCGGCTTTATTTTCGGAAGTTATTCGCTAAAACATGCCTAGACCATCAGGTATTTGCTTGCAGTTTCTCTTCGGTCTCATCGCTTTGCTAAGCCTCTCGACTTCGCGAGCCGATTATCTGCTCGGACCCAACGACGTCGTCCGTATCGCGGTTTACGGCAATGAGGATCTCGCCACTGAAACCCGCGTCTCGGACAGCGGAAAAATCACTTTTCCGCTGTTGGGGGAAATCGAAGTGGGCGGATTGTCCGTCGGAGAAGCGGAAACCCGCGTCGAAACCCTACTTTCGGAACAAGGTTACGTACGCAATCCCCAGGTGAACATCACCGTGCAGGAATACCGCAGCCACGAGGTGGCCGTGTTGGGTTTCGTGAACAAACCCGGTCGATACGCCCTGGATACGGCAAGCACCGTGACGCAGTTGATCGCCTTGGCGGGAGGGGTGAGCCCACAAGGGGACGACCGGACTATCGTGACGCGTTCGCGGAACGGGCAAACCCATCGCGATGAGCTGAATCTCAAAGAGATGCTTGAGGACGGGAAAGCATCGGAGGACATCTACGCCGAAGACGGCGATGTCATATTCGTGCCGCGCGCTCCGGTTTTCTACATCCACGGCGAAGTTCAGCGTCCCGGCGCCTATCGCCTGGAGCGGAACATGTCCGTCGCGCAAGCGATTTCATTGGGCGGAGGCGTGACTCCCCGCGGCAGTCTGCGGAGCATCACCATCAAGCGAAAATCCGCCGAAGACCTGCAGACGACTCTCGATGCGGAATTGGACGGACTGGTTGAAAAGGACGATGTGATCTATGTGGGCGAACGATGGTTTTAACGAATATCCCGGCGAGAACGTGCATACCCTGGTCCTCGTGGCGGACTTCCTGGATTGGTAGGTCGATATGAATTTAAATCAGTTCCTGCAAATTCTACGGGCACGGCTGCGGGTGCTCGTCCTTACGCCGCTGGCAGCCGTCCTGATCGCCCTCGCGGTCAGCCTGATGCTGCCGAAAACGTACACCGCCACGACGACCCTGGTCGTCGATTACAAGGGCGTGGATCCCATTACCGGCTTGGCAGTCCCGGCGCAGCTGATGCCGGGTTATATGGCGACCCAAGTGAACATTATCGGCAGCCACAACGTGGCGCTCAAGGTCGTGGATCGGCTCAAACTGGCCGACCAGCCGGAATCGAGGACACGCTTCGAGCAGGAAACGAAGGGAACGGGAGACATTCGGGATTGGCTGGCCGATCTGTTACTAAAAAAACTGGAGGTTCAGCCGTCCCGGGAAAGCAGCGTCATTCAGGTGGGTTATTCGGATGCCGACCCGGCATTCGCCGCCACGCTGTCCAACGCATTTGCGGAAAATTATATCGCCACCAACCTGGAGCTGAAGACCGAGCCGGCGCGCCAGAACGCCGCCTGGTTTGAACAGCAAATCAAGGGACTGAGGGAGAATCTGGAGAAAACTCAGGCCAGCCTGTCCAAATATCAGCAGGAAAAAGGCATTGTGGCCCTGGACCAACACTTGGATGTGGAAAGCAGCCGACTGGAAGAGCTATCCAAGCAACTCGTGGTCGCTCAATCGCACGCCTACGACTTGATTTCCCGCCGCAATCAATTGGAAGCGGCAGGCCGTTCTTTCCTGCCGGAAATCCAGCCGGACGTGCTGACCAATTCCCTGATCCAAGACCTGAAAGCGAAATTGGCGCTGGCCGAGACCAGGCTCGCCGAAATCGGAGAGAAATACGATACCAACCACCCCGCCCATCAGCAGGCCGTCGCCGAAGCCGACAGCCTCAAACGCAAGCTGGCGGCTGAGATAAAGACAATCCTCCGAAGCCTGAATACCGGCGTGGAAATCGCACACGCGCGCGAAAGCGAGCTCAAAACGGCGCTCGGCGAACAAAAGGCAAAAATACTGGAGCTCAATAAACAGCGGGACGAACTGTCGGTGCTTACCCGCGAGGCCGAACATGCCCAGCACTCTTACACGGCCGCTTTGCAACGATTCAACCAGACGCGCCTCGAAAGCGAGGCCAGCCAAACCAACATCGCCGTCTTGAATCCGGCCAAACCGCCGTTGCATCCGTCGCGGCCAAAAGTGCTGCTGAACGTCGCCGTATCGGCTTTTCTGAGCGTCGTTTTGGCGGTCAGCCTGGCGTTGCTGCTGGAATTGCTCGATCGCCGCGTCCGCTCTCCGGAAGACTTGAGCATTGCGCTCGGACTCCCCGTCATGGGGGTGTTGACCGATGCGAAGTTACGCCGCCCGCGGTGGCGATTGGCTTTCCCCAAGACCCCGGCCTGAAGCCGCCATGAAACCGGTAACCTCCGAATTACCAAAGCCGCGTGCAAGCTCCTCGCCGTCGCCGCGACGGCGGGGCCCGAGACTTCGGTTTCGCATTGCCCAACGAGACTTTTTATGACGCAAACTCAGGCGCTCAGGACTAAGCCCGAAACCGCCAGCACCGATCGCCGCATCGGGCAAATCCTGCTGGGATCGGGCAGGCTTTCGCCGCTCGATGCGGAACGGGTGCTCCATTTCCAGAGGGAGACAGGTCTGCGCTTCGGCGAGGCTGCCCTGCGGCTCGGGCTGGTGTCCGAGGAAGACATCAGCCGGGCGGTTTCGGAACAGTTCGATTACCACTATTTAAAGCTCGGGCAGGGAAATTTCAGTGCTCAGCTCATTGCCGCCTATCAGCCGTTCAGCTCCCAGATGGAGGTGTTCCGCGCCGTGCGCAGCCAACTGATGCTGCGCTGGCACGGCGACGGGAGCAAAACCTTGGCCGTGGCGAGTCCTCGCCGTGAAGAAGGGCGTAGCTACACGGCGTCGAACCTAGCCGTCGTATTTTCCCAGCTGGGGCAGCGAACGCTGCTCATCGACGCGGATTTGCGCCATCCGAACCAGCATGAAATCTTCGCCTTGGGCCGCAACTGCGCGGGGTTGTCCGATCTCCTGGCGGGCCGAGGCAGCGCCGAGTGCATCCGACGCATCGAGGAATTCGCCGATCTGTCGGTGCTCCCGGCCGGCACCATCCCGCCCAACCCCTCGGAATTGCTCAGCCGCGGTGCATTCGACGCGTTGCTGAGGGATTTCGCGGCAGCATACGATATCGTCCTGCTGGATACACCCGGCGGAATCGCCAGCAGCGACGCCCAAACCGTTGCCGCCCGCGCCGGTGCGTCCTTGCTGATCGCGAGAAAGCACATGACGCCCTTGGCCGAAACCGATTTTCTCCGGCAAATGCTGACGGCGGTCGGATGCCGGGTGCTGGGCGCGGTGCTCAATGAGTTTTGAAGGCTTCCTGCGCCGAATGCCGGATGAGGTTTTCGGATATGGCCTTTAGAAGCGTATTTCTTCTCGCGCAGTTGGTGCTGGTCATCAACGTGGAGCAATTGCTCGGCATCGCCAACGCCAATCCCATCGAGAAACTCCTGTTTATCCTGGCGGGCTTGCTGTTCGTTTTCACCCACCGGCGCATTCAGGCCAACCTTGCCCTGCTGGGTCTCATCGTTCTCGTCACCTTCGTCTGCGCTCTCCTGAGCGAGTTCGACGCCTTCACCTGGAACCGATACGTACGAAGCCTGGTCAGCCTCTGCGCCTTCCTGCTTTTTTTCACGGCTTTGCCGGAAGACCGGGATCGGGATTTCATGCTGCTGATCGCGGCGTTTTTTCCGGTCGTCTCGGTATTGCTCGGAGCGGTCTACGACGCGCTCGGCCTTACTCACCTATGGATGACGGATTATCTCGGCACCCGCCGGCTCTCCGCCAATATCGGGCCGGCATTCCTCGGAGGAGCCGGCTATACGGGCGCGGTGGCGGCCAGCTACCTTGCCCTGCGGAGACGGCCGCGCTATCTCCTGCTCGCGCTCGCCAACACGGCGATCACCATGCTGACGGCGTCCCGCATGCCGTCGGCGCTTGCGCTCGGCGTCACCGGCGCTGTGTTGTTCATGGAAACCCGGTCCGCGGTGTTCAGGATCTTGATGGTTCTTTACGGCAGCGTCGTCGTGGCAGGGCTTTTCTATCTCCTGGGCGACCAGTTGCTGGCTCGCGTGTCGTCCGACTCCCTGAGCGGCCGCGACATGATCTGGAACGAGGTCAGCAGCTACGTTTACCGCTATCCCTATTTCGGCATCGGCTTGGGACACCAGATGGACATCCTGTCCGCACAAACGTCCGCCACCACGCGTACCATCGCCGCGCACAACGAATACCTTCGATTCACCGTGGAGGTCGGCTATATCGGCGTGTCGATCCTGGGCTGCGCCTTTATCGCCATGCTGGTGAACCTTCTGCGCCATCCGTATTTGACAAAAAAATGGGCTTTTCTAATGGTTTGTGCGTCTTTCTTCGTTTATTCGGCAACCGACAACACATTTAGCGTCGCCCAGGCCTTCATGGCGCTGGTCGTTGCCTTCATCGGCTCCTGCGGAGGCCGCGAACCGGTTTCGCTCCCCCTTCAATCGCACGGCCGTCAACTCTTTGGGACCGCCAGGCCTGCCATCGGCCGACCGCCCGCAATCTGAACCCAAAACAAGCGTAGAGGAGAACCGACAAACATGAATCTCGGCAGACTCAGATGGGCCCGACTGTGCCTGGTTGAATTGAAGCGCCTTTGGCTGGTGAAGATATTCGGCATGGACATCCACCCGTCTAGCCAGTTTTCGCTGTCCACCAAATTCGATTTGACCAATCCCAGGGGGATTCACGTGGGCGAAGAGTCTTACATCGCTTTTGATGTCGCCATTCTTACGCACGACATAACTCGCGGCGTGCGCTTGCACACCCGCATCGGAAACCGGTGCTTCGTGGGGGCCAGAAGCATCATCCTGCCCGGGATCACCGTCGGAGACGAAAGCATCGTCGGAGCCGGCTCGGTGGTCACGCGCGACGTACCGTCCCGGACGATCGTGGCGGGCAATCCGGCCCGCGTCATCAAAACTGGCTTGGAGGTCGGGCGCTTCGGCCGGCAGGAAGGCGCCGACGAGATGCAAGACCGCACTGCGCTGGAAAACGGTCTCGACTAATGACCACGAACGAGAACCGACTGAAGGGGATGGAAAAATAAAAATTAACGGGGGGATTCAAATGCCAAGTTGTCTGATTGTTGTCGAAAATCTTCCGGTGCCGTTGGATCGCCGCGTATGGCAGGAGGCGACCGCGCTCCGCGATGCCGGTTGGCAAGTTACGGTGATCTGCCCAGCTACGGAAAAGTACCCCGAACGGGAAGCCGTGATCGACGGCATCCGGGTCTACCGTCATCCTTTGCCGCTCGAGGCCAAGGGCGCATTGGGCTTTTTACTGGAATACGGCGCAGCGCTGTTCCACGAAACGCGTTTGGCGTTCAAAGCGTTTCGACGCCACGGGTTCGATATCGTCCACATTTGCAACCCGCCCGATCTTCTGTTCTTGGTCGCGCTGCCCTATAAAGCGCTCGGCCGGCCGCTGATCTTCGATCATCACGACATCTGTCCGGAACTTTACGAATCCAAGTTCAAGAAACGCGGCCCGATGCATACCTTGCTGCGGATCTTCGAAAGACTCACGTTCCGGTTTGCGGACGTGGTCGTCTCGGCCAACGAGACATTCAAGGAACTGGCCGTGAAGCGCGGCGGCAAGCATCCGGACGATGTGTTCACCGTATACAGCATTCCGGACCTTAACAAGTTCAAACGGGTGCCGACTAGCGAAGCGAAAAACACCATCACGGTGGGATACGTAGGCGTCGTGGGCGCTCAGGACGGGGTCGACAACCTGATTCGTGCCGTCGCAGCGCTACGCAACGAATCCGGAGTGCCGGGATTCACCTGCAAGATCGTCGGCGACGGACCGGAACTTCCGACGCTGAAAGCCTTGGCTCAGTCACTGGGGGTGGCCGATATTTGCCGGTTCACCGGCTTCCTATCCGGCGAATCCTTCCTGGCCGCTCTATCCAGCTTCGACATCGGCATCATTCCCGATCCCTTCGACATCTATAACGACAAAATCAGCATGAACAAAGTGTTCGAATACTCCGCCCTGGGGGTGCCCATCGTCGCCTTCGAGCTCGCGGAGACCAAACGCCTCCTCGGCAATGCCGCCCGTTACGCGCCCGATCATACGCCGGAGGGACTGACATCCGCCGTGGGCGCCCTTCTGAAGGACGAGTCCCTGCGTCGAAACTATGCCGAGCGCGCCTTGGAACGCGCTCGCATACATTTTCACTGGCCCGATCAGGTCGCTACCCTTCTCGCGGCCTACGATCGAGCGCTGATGCGCCGCGCCGGTTTCGATGAAGCGCGTGCCGTTCGGAGCGAGCATTCATGAGCGCCGTTCCCACCGTCGAACATGGGCGCTGCGCGGAGGTGGACGCGCTGCTTTTCACCACCACCGATAGCGTCGGCGGTCGTGCCGACGAACTGGAGCGAATGATTCGGAGCGTCGAGCGCGCAGTGGCGACATCCGACCTTCGCATCGTTCAGTATTTGCTGCTGCAGCGTCACGGTCCCGACCGGCCGTTGCCTAAAATGCCGGACTATATTCGGGTAACGGCGATTCCCGAGCGAGTGTCGCTCTCCAAGGCGCGAAATATCCTTATGGACTTGGCACGCAAAGACGGCATGTTCGAGCGCTCGTTGATGATCGCGTTTCCCGACGACGATGCTTGGTATCCGGAGGGCACGCTGGAAGGCATGCTGGCGTTGTTCGCCGGCGATGCCTCTCTCGATCTCGCCATATGCCGCTATTCGTCCTCGCCTTCGCCACTCTCCGCCCTACCCCGAGATTTGCGCGCCGCACGGCCGGTGAGCGTCGGCAAGCTCGTCGCCAACGCCTCGTCCAACACGATTTTCATGCGAGCCGCTCGCGCCGCGCAAATCGGGGATTTCGACGAGTCCTTGGGCGTTGGCGCGTCGATCAACGGCGGAGAAGATCTCGACTTTGCCCTGCGCGCCTATGTCGCCTCCGGAGAAAAAGCAGTCTGGATCGACGCCCCCGTGGTGGGCCACCGAGACCCGCTCAAATCGCTGCGTGCCCATTACTATGCCGGCAGCCTGTACGCGATTTTCCGAAGCGCGGTCTCCAGCCGCACGATTGCGCTGCAAGCGGCGCGAAAAGTGCTGGTAGGCATCTACCTTCTGCTTCGCCGCGAACTGGCTTTGCCCGATTTTTCACGGGCATTGCAGCTTGCCCGACAAGCCGGAGGCAACGAGCCGGCGCGGTCATGAGGAAGTCCATGAGAAAGCGGTTCGACACCGCCATTGCGGACGCCGTGTCCGTCGGCGATCAGCTCGATGCGCGCCGCGCCGCGCCGGCTTTGCCACAAACCGGAAGGGGCGTTGCCCCTCGCTGGCGATGGTGGGTGCTGGCTGTAGCAGCCCTGGTTCTGGCCGGATCCGTCGGCTGGGGAGGATGCCGTTTCAAGCCGAAGGAGGCCCTGCCGGCGATTACACCGATCCCGATCGAAACCCGTTCGATCACCGAGTTTTCGAAGACCCAAGCCTCGGAAAATATGGCATCACCGCTGGTCTTCCGTGGCGGTCTGGTGATCGAATCCGCCTCCCCGCATTTCGGCGGGATTTCGGGCCTCCGAATGACGGAGGGCGGCCATGGCTTCGTCGCCGTTACCGATGCCGGCTACTGGGTGCAAGGCCGTTTGCTCTACGACGACGGCCGTCCGAGCGGCCTTGCCGATATCGTCATGTCCCCGGTATTAGGACCCGAAGGAGAACCGCTCCGGCAAAGCGGCAAGGGGGACATCGAGTCTTTCGAGCTGACCGCCGAGGCCGCTTACCTGGGATTCGAAGGGTTCCGCAACGGGGTGGCCGTTTTCCGGCCGACATCCGGACTGCTCCTGCACCCCGGCCAGCTCTTGCCGATTCCGCCGGAGATCGCGGCACTGCCGAAAGGCCGCGGTTTGGAGGCTCTCGCCACGATTCCGGCGGGACACGCCTTCGGCGGCGCGCTCCTCGCCATCGCCGAGCGGGACCGAACAGGCCGCGGCATGGCTCCGGCCTGGATCTTGAAGGACGGGACAGCGCACGAATTCAAGGTTCGTCTGAAGGACGGCTACGACATCAGCGACGCCGTTTTTCTGCCGGAAGGCGATCTCTTGTTGCTCGAGCGCGGACTGTCGCCGCTCGGCGGTTTCAAAATGCGCCTTCGGCGTATCCCGGCGGACGATATCGGTCCCGGAGCCGTTCTGGACGGAGCGACGCTTCTGGAAGCGAATCGGCTGTTTCATGAAATCGACAATATGGAAGGCGTCGCGGCCCATCGCGACGAAGGGGGATCAACCATCGTCTCCGTCGTTTCCGACGACAACTTCCTGCCGGTTCAACGCAAGTTGCTGCTGCAATGGGAGTTGAAATGAGCGCGTCCAACGCCGATCGCTCCCGTCCGGTCGCGGTTTTTCTGTGCGAGGATTTGCCGGTTCCGGGGCTGAACGGGTATTCCACCTACAACCATGCCTTCCTGAAGTACCTCGAGGCCCGGGACTTCGATGCCCACCTGGTGATTTGCGGACCGCGCCTGCCAGCACCGATGTTCCGCCCCAGCCGTCGGCTGGGCTGTACAAGACTCCATGTCCACGTGCCGGGAACGTTTCGGCTGGGGGACTGGCGCCTGGTCGCAAACCCGCGGGCTCTGGTTCGATCGGTCTACCGCTGGCTGCTCGATAGCGCGGGAGGCGCCTGGACCCGCCGGCTGGCGGGATGGCGCGGCGCAGCGCGGGGTAGAACCGCGCCCATCGGTCGTTATCTGAGCGAGCCGGATCTCCGTCGGCTGGCGCCGCTGTTCGCCCAAATCACTCCCGACTACGTCTTCGTCGACACCATTTTCCGGACGCGGGCCGTGGAGTCGTTGCCGAACCATGCCCGAAAGCTGCTGATCGCCCACGACGTATTTCACAAGCGCTGCGAGTCGCTGGCGGCTCGCGGCATGACCGCCGTTCCGCCGGTGAGCCGGGAACAGGAGCAAGCCATCCTCGGCCGCTTCGACGTCCTGATCGCGATCAGCGACGAGGACGCCCGCGACCTCGAGGATCTGGCGCCGGAAGCGGAGATCGTCACCCTTTCGGTGCCGGTCGAATCGCGGCCGATAAAGCGCCGGACCGTCCCGGAGCCCCACATCCTGTATCTCGGCAGCCAGGCGCCCCACAACGTGGACGGACTACGCTGGTTTCTGGAGAACGTCTGGCCGCTGGTGCGGGAGGCACGGGACGATTTCGTCCTGGACGTGGCGGGCGAGGCCGGGCTTGCCTTGAATCCCGGCATGCCGGGAGTGGTCCTTCACGGTCGCGTTCGCGATCTGTCCGAACTGGCCGGCCGGGCCCTGTTCGCCATCAATCCGGTGCTGGCCGGCAGCGGCATGAAGATCAAGATGCTGGACTATTTCGCGTTCGGCCTCCCCTGCATCACGACCGGTGTCGGAGCGGCCGGATTTCCGCCCGCCGACGAAAGCCCCCTCGGGATCTGCGACGACCCGGCCGATTTCGCGGCAGCCATCCTGCACTGGGGCGGCGATTCGGACTTGCGCGAGCGCCTTCGCGAAAGCGCCCTTCGCTACGCGGGACGTTTTTCGGGCGAGGCGTTTTTTGCGCGTTTGGACGCCGTCCTGGGCCGATAGGCGGAAAGCATGAGCAGCACATCATCGACATTGGGCAACAAGGTTCTATCGGGATTGATCTGGTCGGCCGTCCGCAACTGGGGCGGTCGGCTGGCGAGCATCGCCGTATTTTTCCTGCTGGCCAGATTGCTGTCGCCGGAGGAGTTCGGCGTGTTTGCCGCCGCGGCGGCGGTGCTCGCCTTCGTCGAGATCTTCGTCGAGCAGGGCCTCGGCGACGCCATCGTGCAGCAGCCCACCATCGGCCCGCGGGAATTGAATACGGCCTTCCTGGCCAATTTCGTCTTCGCCGTTCTCTTGGTCGCGGCCATGTGGTGGGGCTCCCCCTACATCGCTTCCGCGATGAAAATCGACCGCCTGACCGAAATTCTCCGGGTCGCCAGCCTGGGAATTTTCATCAACGCTCTCGGTCTGTGCCAGCTGGCTTTGTTCCGGCGGAATTTCCAGTACCGTTGGCTGGCCGTCAGGACTTTGGTCTCGACCTTCCTGGCCGGAGCGGCCGGGGTTTGGCTGGCCTTGGCCGGATTCGGCGTCTGGAGCCTGATCGGGCAATTCCTCCTCGGTGCGTTGATCAACCTGGTATTGCTCTGGGCCAAACCGATCTGGAAGCCGGGCCTGAGTTTCAGCACCACAGGGTTTGGACGGCTCGTCCGCTACGGAAGCAATATCCTCGGCATGCGCTTGCTGGATTTCGCCAATACCCGGGCCATCGAGCTGGCCATAGGCGCATGGCTGGGGGCCGCCACGCTCGGGCTCTACGCCGTCGGTTCCCGCATCTACACCATCATGATGCAGCTCCTCAGCTCGGTGGTGCTGGATGTGGCCCATGCCGGCTTCTCGCGGATCGCCGGGGAACGGGAGCGATTGGCCCAGGCGTATTACCGGGCGATCACCGCCACCGCGGCCCTGGCGATGCCTTGCTTCGTCCTCGTTTCGGCGGTCGCGGCGGAACTGTGCGTCACGGTGTTCGGCGCCAAATGGGCCGAGAGCGCGGACATTCTGGCGCCGCTCGCTCTGCTGGGGGCGGTGCAGACGCTCCAGTACTACAACGGCTCCGGACTGAATGCCATCGGCCGGTCCTCCACCACGCTGTCGATCGCAATCGTCAAGGTGATGGGTACCGGCGCCGCGCTGATCGCGACGAAAGGGCAAGGCTTCGACGCAACCGTCAAGGCTTACGTGCTCGCGCAACTCGTCGCCACGCCGTTGAGCTTCTATTTCGGGAGAAAGCACCTAGGGGTATCCATCCGGAGGATCGTGCGGTGCGTTTTTCCGTTCGTCCTGTCGGCGGCGGCCATGTTTTTCGCGGTCGGAGCGATAAGCGCCGAGATCGCCGATGTAGGTCTGAACCCGCTAACGGATCTGGCCGTGAAGATTGGGGCCGGGATAGCGGTTTACGCCGCGGGGGTTGCGCTCCTGGGCCGGCGCCATTTGATTGAATCGATGCAAACTATCAAGTCCATGAGGCGCGGATGATTGAACAAGGTTCTAGTAAGACCCAAAAGGCGATCAGGATCAAGAACGTTCGGGCGAAGGGGTTTCGCGCCCGCCTGAGAGAGTTCCTGCGGGTCCCGATGCTGTATCGGGAATGGCAGCACGAAAAGCGGCAATTGGCCAATCCGTCTTCTCCGGACCCGCTCAAAGCCTGCAACTCGATCCTCATCGCTCCGTGCGATCCGGTCACGCTCGCAGGCTCCAAGGGCGACGAGGCCATGATCACGGCATTCGTCGAACGAATCCGCGAGTTCAACCCCGACTGCCGATTCGGGCTGCTGACCTACCACGACCGGGTTCCCGAGACGCTTGCCGGCCTCGGCGCTCGCCCCGAGCCGGTCTGGGCGAATCCCAAATGGTCGCTCCGCCAACTGGTCCGGACCGTGTCCCGGTACGAGGGACTGGCGATCGTCGGCGGCGATGTGATGGATGGCTACTACACCCCGCTGACCGCTCTGCGCTTGTGGGTGGTCGGCGATATGGCGGCGCGGCTCGGAAAGCGAAGCGCGATTCTAGGATTCTCGTTCAACGACAAACCGTCCCCGCGTTTGCGGCGCTGCCTCGATTCGCTCGATCGGCGCTTCGTCGTTTCAGTCCGGGACGAGGTTTCGCTCGAACGCTTCAGGCGTTTCTCCGCTACCGAAGCACGGCTGGTCGCCGACGCGGCCTTTCTGTTAAGGCCCTCGTTCAGCGAACGGATCGAAGCCGTATGCTTTTGGGCCGATTCGCAACGGGCGGCGGGGCGTACGGTGGTGGGCTTCAATCTCCATCCGATGCTGATCAAGGAGGGCGACCAAACCCGGCGCTCGGCGATGATCGACGCCTCGATAACCGCGCTGCGCAATGTCGCGGTGCGGGACGACGTGAGCTATCTGCTCATCTCGCACGATTTTCGCGGCGGCCCGATGGGGGACGAAGCCGTTCTCGGCCCGATTTTCGAAGGTCTTCAGGGCGAGTTGGGCGAGCGGATTCGCTACTGGAAGGATCGCTTCTCCGCAAAGGAATTGAAGGCGATCGCCGGCGTAACGGATGCGGTGCTTACCGGACGGATGCACTTGGCGGTCGCGGCGCTCGGCCAGGGCGTGCCGATCGTCGCCGTCACCTACCAAGGCAAGTTCGAAGGGCTCCTCAGACACTTCGATCTTCCCGAACGTCTGGCGGTGTCGCCCGAGACCATTCTCGTTTCTTCGCGCCTGGCGTCGCTGATCGACGAATTGATCGCATCCCGCGAAGTGCTCGCGGCCTCGATTGCGGAATTTTGGCCGAGGGTTGAGCGACGCGCCTTGCTCAACATCGAGCCCTTCCTCGCGCAGGGGGCGGATGCCGCGTTTTGAATCAGTGACGATAAAGCGAGGGTTTCAACAATGAGATATCTACGGTTATGGAGCGGGCTTGCGTTGGTGCTGGCGGGAGCGGTGTTTGCACCGACGGCCGTAGGCGAAACCGGGCCGTCGCCGAGCCTGCCCGGCAATGAGGACATCAAAGCCGCCTTCGCCGCGCTGAAGGCGGGCGAAGGCGGCTACGCACCGGCCCGTGCCGCCCGCGAGTACTGGGACGCGGCCCGTCGGCGCGTGGCGCAGGACCCGCGCTGGACGGCTTGGTTGCAGGAGCGAACCGACTGGGTCGACAACTGGATGACCACGACCCGCGATCGCGCGGACTGGGTCGCGGGCTGGATGCACGACTACGTCGATCCGAACACGGGCGCTCTCCTCCACTGGACACCCGATCAGCCGATACCGCCCGACGAACCCGGCAACGAAAAACTGCGCGCCGCCTGGATCGCCCACAATCGGACGTACAACATCGATCGCGTGCTGGACGCGGCCCGATTGTTCCGCCTGACGACGGGCAATACGCGCTACTTCGATTGGGCGGCTTCGCAGCTCGATTTCTACGCCGATGCTTACCGCGGCTTTCCCCTGCGCAACTGGAACGGCCAGGCCCGGCTGATGAGCCAGAGTCTGGATGAAGCGACACGCGGCTTGGTGTTGATCGAAGCGGTCCGGCTGCTGAGGCCCCAGCTCCCGACCGCCCGCGCGGACCACTGGCGCGATGGGCTGTTCCTGCCATTGGCGGCCAACGTGATGGCCTCCTCGCGCGAGGTTCACAACATCGCCGTGTGGCATGCCGCGGCCGTGACCCTGATCGGGCTCGAGTTCCAACAGCCCGAGTTGATCCAATTCGGCAAGACGTCGGCCCTGGGCATCCCCTCGCTCCTGACGAAGGGCGTGTCGCCGGACTGGTTCTGGTACGAAAACTCCATTTCCTATCAGGATTACGTGGTCCAGGCCTTGGTGGAGATGCTGGTCGGCGCTTCGCTGCGCGGGCGGCTGGACGAGTTCACGCGGGAACTCTGGATCGCCCAGAACCTGATGATCGCGCCGATGACGGTCCGTTTCGCCCATGAGAACGCCCCGACCCCCAACGATTCGCAGCCCGACCGCAAGGCACCGAACCGCAAGCTGTGGGCGGCGTCGCGCCGGGTATTGCCGACCTGGATCGGACTGGACGAAGCGAAGAAACTGACGACCTGGGACACCTTGCTCGATCCACCCAAGTCGGTGGCCTCGGTGCCCGCACTGCCCGACGTCGTATCGGGCCCGGTGCCGGGACTGGATGCCGTCCAAATCGTGAAGAACGGCTGGCACGCCTTGTTGCGCTACGGCCAGAAGGCGAAATTTCATGCCCAGCAGGAATCCCTCGCTTATGACCTGCAATACGGCGACACCTGGATTCTCAAAGATGCCGGCACCGTCGGCTACGGCTCTCCGCTGCACAACAACTATTTCCGCCGAGCGCCGGCACAGAACGTACCTTTGGTCGATGGTGACGGGCAAAACCCCTGGCCCTCCGAGGGACAACTCGACGACGTCGCGGCGGACGGCTCATCCGCGGCGGTTTCCCATCCGAACTACCGTCCCGGCGTGACGGCGGCAAGGCGTCTCGCCATCGGACCCAACGGCTTTGTCGACACGGTGCAGGTGAAAACCGCCTCCGAAACCCCGCACGCGATCGGCGTGGTCATGAACACCGCCTGCGCCGTGGCCGCCGTCGACCAGACTTTGGCGACGGGGCCGTCGCTGCCCACTGCAACGGCGTTCCGTCACTGGAAGAACTGGGTCGCCTACTCGGCTCCGGGCACCTGGAGCGCTACGCTCGACTGCGCCGGCCAGCGGTTTGCCCTGACGATATCCGGATCGTCCATGCAGCGGGCGTATGTGGGGACCGTCCCCGATTCTGCGCCGCCTTATACCCGCCGGGGTCTCTACGTCGAAGCCTTGGCGCGGGAAGCGCAATTCACTCTGGCGTTCCGCCCGCTCGAATTGCCCCAGGCGTCGGCGGGCCCATCAGGCGGCGAGCAATAAGCCCTGCCTATGCGCATCACGATGGTCTGCAACGAGCTGCCGTTTCCGCCCGGACACGGTGGGCTGGTCGACGTGTGGCGCCGGCTATGCGCCATGAAGTCGGCGGGCGTTCGCATTCATCTCGTCTGCTGGGGCGGCGGAACAGCCGGGACGCCGCAACCGGAACATCTCGGCAAGGTACGGGAAGTCGTGGAGGAACTGCACGTTTTCCCGTTCGAACGGAACTGGCCCTCGCGTATCGAGCGGATGGTACGCCTGTGGCGACTGCCCTGGCGCGTGGCCTCGCGCACGTTGACTCCCGATGCTTTTCGTTCCCTGCTCGATGCGCAACGCGCTTTCGGTAGCCGAGCGGTCTGGCTGGACGCCCCGTACGGCGGCGAGGTGGCGCGCCGCTTGGCGCGCGAACTGAGGGCGCCTTTGCTCTACCGCTCCCACAATATCGAGCATCAGTACACCAGACATCAGGCAAGAATTGCCCGAACGGTACGAGAACGGGTTCGGTGGGCTCTCAGTCTGATCAATCTGAACCGTTACGAGCGCGGGATTCTGAACGAGAGCTCCGCGTTCTTCGATATCTCCGTCGACGACCTTGCCCATTGGAAGAAGCTCGGGTTTATGTCCGGACATTGGCTGCCGCCCTTGGTGGACGAGGTTTTCGCGGAACGCCTGAGTGCGCCCAGGGAGGCTTCGCCCAGGTTCGACGTCGGCTATCTCGGCAACCTGTTCATGCCCAACAACGTCGAAGGCTTAGTCTGGTTCCTGGAAAAGGTGGCGCCACGGCTTCTCGATGCGCGGCCCGGATTGTGCCTGTTCGTCGCGGGCAGCCATCCTTCCGATCGGATACGAGCGGCGCTCGCGGCCCGCCCCGAAGTCACGCTGATCGAAAATCCACCGGAGGCCGTCTCGATCTTGCGCGATGCGCAGGTCTTGATCAACCCCGTATTCGCGGGCAGCGGAGTCAACGTCAAGTCGGTCGAAATGCTCTTTTCCCCTGCCGAATTGATAAGCACGCCCCAAGGCTTGGCCGGACTTCCCGACGAGGTCAAGCGCTGCTTCCGAATCAGCCAAGACGAATCCGGGTTCGCGTCCGCGATTCTCGACGGACTGAGGGCTCCGCCGGTGGGCAGTGCGTCGGGCTCCGAGAGCCGCGCGGCGGCGCGGTCCTATTTCCGTGCCAAGCGGATCGATGAAATTTTGCCGATTCTGTTTCGCTAGACACTCGCAGCCGTGAATAGCCATAACCCGGTCCGCATGTTTTTCGGAAATTGCATCGAGAACAGAGCTTCCCATGGGCTCGGCGCATTGCGGAAGAGCATCAAGCCGCTCTGTATCACGCTTACTGTGTTGCTGGCGAGCGTCCCAAGCGGCAGAGAAGTCCGTTGTGATCCCGGGAGAGGCGATTCGGCCGTGTTTGTTTCAATCGATCACCCAGGCAATCCGGCTGACCAGGTGACGGGGTGGGGGAAAGTGGATTACTCGTTTGAAATTTCCAGATACGAGGTCACTAACGAGGAATACGCCGAATTCCTGAATGCTGTGGCGCGCCATGGCGATTCGAAAGGCCTTTACTCGCCCCTGATGAGCCAACACTTTTTCGGTGGGATACGGGCGGAGCCGCACGGCAACCAAATCCATTATCGAGTGAAGCCGGGATATGCCCGCCGGCCGGTCACCTTCGTATCTTGGTTCGATGCGGTTCGATATGCGAATTGGCTGCACTTCGGAAAGCCGAATCCGGGGTATGCCGTATTGGGCACTACGGAGGGAAATGCCGCCACTGGAGCCTATGACACCTCGAAACTGGAGAGTTTGGGCGATGGTGCGAATGTTAAGAGAAACGCGAACGCGCTCTATTGGATACCCAACCGCAATGAGTGGATCAAGGCCGGCTTCTACGACCCTGCTCGGAAAGGCTATCGGGAGTTCGCGACCGGATCTGACGAGAGACCTTCGGCATTAGCGCCGACCGATAAGTTCAATAGCGCCAATTTCTATTCCGGAAGATGGGCTGCCCCTTTTCCGCATCTCACCAAGGTGGGCTCTTACCCCGGATCGAGCAGTTCTTTCGGAACTTTCGACCAGGCGGGAAACGTTATGGAGTGGGTAGAGGATCGAAACGGCTTGGGACGCATGGCACTCGGAGGATCTCTCTTCATGTACGGCTCGGCGCTGCGCAGAAGCTACCGCGACAGCGAACTGCCGGACCAAAAGCTTGCCACCTTTGGATTCAGGGTTGCCCGCACCGCCAAACCGATTCGTTCGGTCGCGGCTGCACATTCCCTTCCGCTAAATCCCGATCCTGTGGAGCGTACGAAAGAGGCTACCGCACGTGGGGCGACGGCTGTTCCAGACGTCCGGGACGATAGAAGCATAGGGGCCGACATGGCGTTCGTGAAGGTGACATATCCAGGGAATGGCAACGATCCTCTTTATGGCCACGGGTGCACACCGTATTCGTTCGAGATCGGCAAATACGAGATCACCAATCTTCAATATGCGGATTTCTTGAACGCCGTTGCGTCGAAATCCGATCCGTTCCAACTGTTCCATGAAGATATGCAGTTGGGAGTCGTAGGCGGCATTGACAGACGCAAGAACGACGATGAGTTCGTTTATTCCGCTAAAGCAGGCTGGGAAGACCGCCCGGTGACCTATTTATCTTGGTATATGCTGGCCCGAATGGCCAATTGGTATCACTACGGGAAACCGAGAACCGGGCGGTCTGAGCTCGGAACGACAGAGGGAACCGAGTCGCGAGGCGCTTACGACACCCGCGCGTTCCCGATCGCACCGGAGGTACCTGTCGAAGTTTCAAAGCTTCCACCCATGAGAAATCGGGGGGCGAAGTTTTGGATCCCGAGCAATGACGAATGGTACAAGGCGGCCTACTTCGATCCCTTGAAGCCTGGAGAAAGGAAATATTGGGATTACCCGTTGATGACCGACAACTCACCCAACAATTCCCTACCGCCAGGAGATCGAAACACGGCTAATTATCAAACGACCCGGCTCGGTGTCGGGGAGCCGTGGTACGTCGCGAGAGTCAACGACTATCCGAACGCCGCAAGTTTCTTCGGGGCACAGGGTATGGCGGGAAATGTTTGGGAATGGATCGAAGAGTGGCGAAGTCAAGGTCTAGGGACGTGCTGGCGCTGCGAAACCTGGACGCGCGGACTTAGAGGAGGCTCCTTCAACTACTCGTACGTCGGATTGCATGCACTCAATCTGGATCCCGGAGATCCCGCTCATGGGTACTTTGTCTATGGCGGCCGATTGGCCAGGGCATCGTCCGTGGAAACAGATACGGTGAAGGAGGCAAGTTGCGGAAGGCTCGACATGCTTTTCCGGAATTTGACGCCAAGCTGGGCTGCCGTCTATGGCTCGGTTGTCGGAATGGGTGCTTCGCTGTTGATCGGGCTAGTCGTTATCGGGATTCGACGGTACGGAAAGTCTCGCCGCATAGGCTGATGGGAAGGGTTTGCGCAAGAGATTGAAAGCGTTACGTTTAAGACTGCAAGCATCGAGTAGTCATGTATAAGCCGAAGGCGAAAACCATCATTTCCCTCGCGTTTTTGGTGTGGACGGAAGCCTCTTTCGGCTCCGCCGATCCTACCGACACTTTTCAGCCCTATTTATCGGAGACACTGACCTACGACGACAATCTTTTCCGCCGCTCTAACAAGATCAATCCGAACGCGCCGATAAACGGATCGGAACGCTGGGACTTGATCAACCGGTTTTCCGCGGGTCTTAAAACTTATATTCCGGTGAGTCGGCAAGAATTCCAGCTCGAGGGTAAGGTCGACGACAACCATTACGCCAACCACGATCAGCTGAACCATGTCTCATCCTTGGGAAAAGGAACATGGAAATGGCAAGCGGGAACCTCCTTCGGCGGGATACTTGGTTACGGCTACAGGCAGTATTTGGGAGGTTTTACCAACACGGGTTTTTTCGGAAAGGATCTCATCACGGACAATACAGCCTTAGTCGATATCAATTACAAATTCAATCCCGGCTGGAGATTGAACGGACAATACCGATGGCTGAACAGCGAGCATGACGCACCCCAGCGGACGTTTCTGGATTTGATTAGCAACACCGGTATCGTAGGGCTGCACTATAAATCTCCCGACCAGAATACGATCGGCGTTCAGTACCGGCACACGGATGCGCGCCTGCCGAATCGGGAGCGGATTTTGTCTTCGCTGATCGACAATCAGTACCAGGAACATGAAGTTAGCGCCCTCTACACGTGGCGGATTACCGGAAAATCTCTGATGGATGGGCGCCTCGGCTATCTCATGCGCCATCATGAGCAATTTTCTCAACGGGATTATCAAGGCGAGGTTTGGCGACTCAATTATCAATGGACGCCGACGGGAAAAACCGTGATTACGCTATCGGGTTGGGGAGATTTGTTGAGCGATACCTCGGATATCGCGGCCAGCTATATCGTCACCAAAGGATTGAGTATCAGCCCCACGTGGTCGGTAACACCAAAGATCGACCTGCAAGCGAAATTCAGCTGGGAAGAACGGCAGTACGCCGGCGATCCGAACATACTCGCCGGAGTGAAAACCCGCGAAGACACGATCATGACCGGCCAATTATCGGCTTCCTATGACTTTGCCGATCACGGCCAATTGAACATCGTCTACCGGAAAGAAAACCGGGACTCCAGTCGCGCGTTTTCCGATTACGAATACAACACGGTTTTTGCCAATGCCATCCTGAAGTTTTAACCCCCCAAGTCCGCATTTGTCACACCGCTTTGTGGCGAGGGAGTACGGTGCACCACAGCGCGACTGGAGGGGTGTAATAAATGCGGCTAGCACCGACTATTACGCACTATTTTGCTGTGTTATTATCGGCTTTATCACACTAGCGTTACCGTCGAATTATGTCCGCATCCGCCCTTGCCATACAGCAATTTGCCCTATTGGATGACACCGAGTGCGAGGAACGAATCGTCACCGCGAAGCGCAAACTCGGTGACCGTTGCGTGATTCTGGGCCATCACTACCAGCGCGACGAGGTGTTCCGTCACGCCGACTTAACCGGCGATTCCCTCAAGCTGTCCCGCGAAGCCTCTAAGTCCAGTGCCCAGTACATCGTGTTCTGCGGCGTGCATTTCATGGCGGAGGTGGCGGATATTCTGTCGCGTCCCGAACAAATCTCGATTCTGCCCGACCTGGCGGCCGGCTGCTCCATGGCCGATATGGCCAACTTGGCCGCCGTCGAGCGGTGTTGGAGCGAACTCCGGCAATTATTCGACCCCGACGAAGCCGTGACGCCGGTCACTTACATCAACTCGGCGGCCGATCTGAAAGCCTTTTGCGGGCGGCACAACGGCATCGTCTGCACCTCCAGCAATGCCCAGAAGATTCTCGACTGGAGTTTCGCCCAACGGCAGAAAGTGTTGTTCTTCCCCGACCAGCATCTCGGACGCAACACCGGTTACCGCATGAGTATTCCGCTGGACGAGATGGTTACCTGGGATTTCGCCAAACCCATGGGCGGCCTGACCGAAGACGAAATCCGCCGGGCCAGAATCATTCTGTGGAAAGGCTTCTGCTCGGTGCACCAGATGTTTCGGCCGGAGCATATCGACCGCTTTTTGGAACGCCATCCGGACACGCGGGTGATCGCCCATCCCGAGTGTTCTTTTGAAGTCTGCCAGAAAGCCCAGTATATCGGCTCGACCGAATACATCCTGAAAACCATTCGCGACGCGGAGCCGAATACCCGGTGGCTAGTGGGCACCGAGCTCAACCTCGTCAACCGGTTGGCTCAGGAAGTCAAGCCACAGGGCAAGGACGTTCATTTCATGTCCCCGACCGTGTGCATGTGCTCGACGATGTTCCGAACCGATCCGCAACATCTGCTTTGGGTGCTGGAAAACCTGGTGGAAGGGCATGTCGTCAACCGCATCAAGGTACCCGATGCCGAAGCACGCTGGGCCAAGCTGGCTCTGAACAAGATGCTGCAACTGGCTTGATTCGTAACGCGCTCGGTAGCGAGCGCGGATCTCTTCATTTCAGCCTCCGCTCTTATCGCAGTCGGTAAATTCGGCCGATTGCCTTATAATCCGTTTTTTTGTCCCGCACTGTCACATGCAGATTCATTTGGTGGCCGTCGGCAACCGTATGCCGGATTGGGTAACGGAGGCTTATTCGGAATACGCCAAGCGCCTGCCCCGGGAGTGCGAACTGGTGCTGAAGGAAATCGCCCCGGCGAAACGCGGAAAGAATGCCGACATTGACCGACTGACCGGCGACGAGGGAGAACGGATGCTGTCGGCCTTGCCACGCGATGCCCATGTGGTAGCGCTCGATGTTGCCGGAAAAGAGTGGAGCACGCCGGAGGTGGCCGGAGCTTTGGCCCGCTGGCTGGAAAACGGACGCGACGTGGCGCTTTTGGTGGGAGGACCCGATGGGCTTTCCCCGGCTTGCCTCACGCGCGCAAATCAACGATGGAGCTTATCGAAATTGACGTTTCCCCACCCCGTGGTCCGCATCATCGTAGCCGAGCAAATCTACCGCGCCTGGAGCATTCTGCAGCATCACCCCTATCACCGTTAGCATGGACACCCAAAGTCCGCAGATTATATTGGCTTCGGCATCGCCACGCCGCCGCGAACTGCTTGATCAAATCGGCATCACCTACGAAGTCATGCCGGCCGGGGTCCACGAGCAACCGTTGCCGGGCGAACTCCCTGAAACCTACGTCCAGCGCGTGGCGGCGGAAAAATCGCTGGAGACTTGGCAGAACAGCGGCAGCAGGCTGCCGGTGTTGGCTGCGGATACCGAAGTCGTATTGAATGGAGAAATCTTGGGCAAGCCCCTGAACTTCGAGCACGCTTCACACATGCTATCGCAGCTGGCCAATCGCGAGCATCGAGTGCTAAGCGCCGTTTCGCTCCGGCAAGGCGACCAGCACTGGGAATCGCTGAGCGTAAGTACCGTGGCTTTTCGCCAAATCAGCGGTGAAGAAATAGAAGCTTACTGGGCTACCGGCGAACCCCACGACAAAGCCGGCGCGTATGCCGTTCAGGGCAAAGGCGCGGTCTTCATTCGGCACCTGTCCGGCAGCTATTCCGGGGTAATGGGTTTGCCGCTTTTCGAAACGGCGGCGCTGCTGAAGCACGTCGGCATGTCGGTCCTGAGCGTTCCAGCACCCTAGCCGGCGCATGAGCGACGAAATACTCATCAACGTCACGCCGCGGGAAACTCGCGTAGCCATCGTCGAAAACGGCGTATTGCAAGAGGTCCTGATCGAACGAACCCGCCGCCGCGGCCTGGTCGGCAACATCTACAAAGGCAAAATATGCCGAGTGCTGCCCGGCATGCAGGCGGCTTTCGTGGACATCGGACTGGAGCGGGCGGCATTTCTGCACATATCGGATTTGGGCGCCACCGATCGGGAGAAGACAACCACCGATCAGATCGAGCAGGTTTTTCACGAGGGGCAGGAACTGGTCGTACAAGTCGTCAAAGACCCTATCGGCGCCAAGGGCGCGCGACTCACCACCGAGATCGCCATACCATCCGTGTATCAGGTCTACATGCCTTGCGGCCGAACCTGTGGCGTATCCCAGCGCATCGAGTGCGACCGGGAACGGACGCGGTTACGCACCTACATCGAAACCTTTCAGAAAGAACATGTTACCGGCGGATTTATTGCGCGAACCGCCGCCGAGAGCATCGAAGAGTCCGCGCTCCGCACCGATATGCTGTTCCTGCTCAAGCTGTGGAACTCCATCGCGCAGCGGATCAAAACCGTCAAGCCGAAAACCTTGCTGCATGAAGACTTGCCGCTCAGCATGCGGGTCCTGCGCGATCTGCACCGCGCCAGAGTCGAGAAAATCCGGGTCGACTCCCGCGAAACCTACGCGCGCCTGGTCAAGTTCGCCAAGGAATTCGTCCCGGAACTGGCCGCCCTCATCGAACATTATGCCGGCGAGCGTCCTTTGTTCGATCTGTATGGCGTCGAGGATGAAATCCAAAAGGCCCTGGAACGCCGGGTCATGCTCAAATCCGGCGGTCACTTGGTGTTCGACCAGACCGAGGCAATGACGACCATCGACGTCAACACCGGTGCCTTCGTGGGTGGACGCAGCCTGGAAGAAACCATCTTCAAAACCAATCTGGAGGCGGCCCAAGCCATTGCCCGCCAATTGCGGCTGCGCAACCTCGGCGGCATCATCATCATCGATTTCATCGACATGCGGGACGAAGACCACAAGCAGCAGGTCCTGCAGGCGCTGGAAAAAAGCTTGGAAAAGGACCATGCCAAGAACACCATCAGCGAGGTGTCTTCTCTCGGACTGGTGGAAATGACGCGCAAGCGCACGCGTGAAAGCCTTGAGCACATCTTGTGCGAGCCTTGTCCCGCTTGCAGCGGGCGCGGCGTGTTGAAAACGCCGGAAACGGTCTGCATGGAGATTTTCCGCGAAATTATCCGGGAAGTGCGCCAATACAACGTTCAGGAACTTCTCGTACTGGCATCCAACGAAGTCGTCGAACGACTGCTGGATGAGGAGGCCGACACCTTGTCGGAGCTGGAAACGTTCCTGGGGGTCCGAATCAAGTTCCGCGCCGAAGCGCAATATACCCAGGAACAATACGATGTCGTCTTGCTGTAGCACCCTCTTTTGAAAAGCGTCCTTCGTTTCGCTCACCGAACGACGCTGTATTCCGGCCTTTGCCTTATCGTCATTCTGGCACTGGCGCTGACAGCCCTCCGTTTCTGGCTGCTACCCGGAGCATCGAGCTATCGCCACCGACTGGAAACGCAACTCGGCTCCCTGATCGGCGAGACCGTCCGGATCGAAGGTCTATCCGCCCGCCTGCACGGGTTCCATCCGGAGCTTTCCCTGAACGGCTTTCACATCCTCGACTCGCGAGGCAAGCCAGCCATCAGGTTCGCCGCGATCCGCATCGACATCGATCCGCTTCGCTCCTTGCTAACCCGCGAGCCCAGCTTCGACCGGCTGGAGATCGTCGGAGCAAAACTCTCGATTCGACGCAGGCAAGACGGCACGATCGGCATCGTAGGGCTTAACGCGAGCGACCGGCCGCCGGCCTGGCTTATGGCCGACGGCCGCTTCGAGCTGTTGGACTGCGACCTGGACTGGCAGGATTTACAGGGGAACGGGCCACCTCTGGCTTTGGGGCAAGCCGATATCCGCCTTGTCAATAACGGCGGAAAACACAAGCTCGGGCTCGACCTCGCCTTGCCTAAAAGGCTGGGCAAAGCATTTCGGCTCGCCCTGGACGCCGAAGGCAATCTATTCCAAGTCGAGAAGTGGTCCGGAAAGCTTTATCTCGAAGGCAAACTCATCGATACGGCCCAAATAACGGATGCCTTGCCAAGGCCGTATTTCGCAATGAAATCCGGCACAGTGGATTTCAGACTCTGGGGACACTGGAACGGCGCGCTAAATTCGGTGGCGGGAGACATCGAGCTCGCGAAACCGATATTTGCCCTCCGGCGGGACACACACACTGAAGACCAGTTGGCATTGGCTTCCTTGGAGAGCCGGTTCCGGTGGCAGCGGGAAAACGACGGCTGGCGCCTGGACTTGGACCGCTTCAGGCCAGCTCTCAACCGTGTTTGGCCCGAGTCCCGCCTGTCTCTCGCTCTCACCCGGCGCCCCGATGGAACGCCTTCCGTCGTTCGCGCCGCGGCATCTTACCTGGAGCTGGGTGACATCAATACCGCCTTACATGCCCTTCCATTGCTCGACGCGGAAGCCGGCGGAATTTTGAGGGACTTAGCGCCGCGCGGCTCGCTTCGGAATGCCAGCTTCTTTTTCGCACCCGAAAGATCCATGGGCGAACGCATCGCCTTGTGCGGCAAATTTGATGATTTAGGCGCGAACGCCTGGCAATCGCTTCCCGGGTTTTCCGGCCTGAGCGGAAAACTGTGCGGCAACGATCAAACCGGCCGCGTCACGTTGTCCGTCGAAAACGGGAACATTCAACCGGCCACGCTGGGACTTAAGACCCCGGTTCGCTTGAATAAAGCCAGGGCCGATCTGTTCTGGCGGCAGACCGATATCGATTGGTCGTTTTCCTCCCGCTCGCTTTCAGTCGAGAACGACGATCTAGCCGCACGCGGCCGGTTCAGAGCCGTGTTGCCAAAAAATAAAGAGGCCTCCGCCTTCCTCGATCTACGAATGCAGTTTGGCGAGATGAACATGGTCGCCCTCAAGAATTACCTGCCTTTCGCCGTAATTCCTCAAACTTCGACATGGGTGGAACAGGCGCTGATCAGCGGATGGGTCCGGAATATGCAACTCCTGTTTCACGGCCCCGTCGCCGATTTCCCGTTCTATCGAAACGAAGGCGTATTCGAGTCCTCGATCGAAGCGCAAAATGTCGAGCTTCGCTTTCACCCGGACTGGCCGCCGCTGACGCAAACCGACGCCCGCTTGCTGTTCTACGGGCCCGGCATGGAAATCGGATCTACCAAAGGTCAGATCGGCCAAGGCCGGATTTTGGAAGCGCATGCCGTGGCCGAGGACTTGGATCGCTCACCTTGGCTCACGCTATCCGGGACCGCCCGGACGACGGTCCCGGATAGTCTGGATTTCCTCGCCCACTCCCCTATTCGAGACATCCCTGAAAAGCTCGCCAAATTCGTGACTACAGCAGGCGAGACGGACATTTCCCTAAACTTGACCATTCCGCTGGATAAGAAACTGGGCGACACTGCCGTCGAAGGCAAAGCCGAATTCAAAGACGCGACGCTTCGCATCGAGGATACCGGCCTGGAGCTGCGTCACATCAACGGTCCCCTACACTTTACGCGAACCGGATTGAGCGCCAATGGCATTCGAGCCTCTGTATTGGACCATCCGGCCGTTATCGGCGTCGCACCGGAAAACGACGATATCGTAGTCGAGCTCAAAGGACGAGCCGGCGTTTCGGACCTGCAAAGACAATTCCCCGGCAGCTTCTGGCGTTTGGCGCGCGGCACCACGGATTACCGGCTCGGTCTCCGCATTCCGGAGTCACTCGGCGCCGAAAGCGACCCGCTGGTTTTGGCCTTGTCGTCCGGATTGACCGGCATGGAATTGAATCTGCCCGCTCCTTTCGGAAAAAGCGAAAAAACCAGAAAAGACTTATTCATTGAAATGGTGATTCGCACGGGCAGCAAGATTCCGCTGCGACTGACCTATGGGCAGGACATCGCGGCGCAGCTCAGGCTCTCCCAATCGGCTGCCGGCCTTAAGCTTCAAGGCGGCGATGTGGCCGTTGGAGCACCGCTTGCGTCGACCGGCCCGGAACCGGGGGTGGCGGTTTTCGCCCGGGTGGATTCATTGGAGGCCGCCGAATGGCGCCGATTGCTGCCCGATTCGCCGGACGATCCGAGCAATCCCAACCTCTTGCGAAAGCTGGATCTGAACGTCCGGACAATGTACTGGAACGGTGAAGTGTTGGGTCCCTTGACCCTGGACGTGCAGCGGGAAGGTCAACGCTGGCAAGGCCGTCTCGACAGCGGCTACGGAAAAGGGACCTTTGAAGCCTCGGCAGATTCGGTGACTCTCGATCTCGAACATCTTAAATTGCCGAAATTGAACTCTCATGAAACCGAACCGGCCAACGCCGTGCCGCTCGATCCGGCCGCCGTGCCGAATCTGGCGCTCAAAGCCAAACGGCTGCTCTGGCAAGGGGCCGATCTCGGACCCTTCGTACTCGAAACCGAACGCCATGCTCACGGCATGATCGTCAAAGCACTCCAGGTAGAGACCAAAAACCATCGCTTCGACATCCACGGCGGCTGGACACGGTCGGCGGACCGAACGGTGTCCACCCGCATCGAAGGCAAAATCCGTATCGAGGATATGGGAGACTTCTTGACCGCCTTCGACTATGCCGGCGAGGTAAGAGACACGCCTTCGGACATCGATTTCGCCCTGTCCTGGCCCGGTGCGCCGCAGCGATTCTCCCGAAGCGAGATTGCTGGGGACATCAAGATGAAGCTGAGCAAAGGCGCGCTGCTCAAGGTCGAACCCGGTCTGGGCCGAGTGCTCGGTATGTTAAACTTAGACACGCTGTGGCGCAGGCTGTCCTTCGATTTCAGCGACCTGTTCGGCAAGGGCTTGGCCTACGACGGCGTCCGGGGAACCTTTCAACTCGGCAAGGGTCAAGCGATAACAAAGGGTTTTCTAATCGATGCGGTTCCCGCCAAGATCGTCATCAACGGCCGTGCCGGATTGGTGGCGCGGGATTTGGATCAAATCGTCACCGTCATACCCCACACCAGCGTCGCCCTGCCCATTGCGGGCGCCTTGGCCGGCGGGCCCGCAGTCGGTGCCGCCGTGCTTCTGGCCCAGCAACTGGTCGGCGAGAAAGTGGACAGCATCACCGCGACCCACTATGCCGTTAAGGGTAGTTGGGACGAACCGCAAATCACCAAGATTAGCCGCAACCTGCCGCTCGACATCCTTGATCGGGCCTGGAGCGGCATGAAAGATTTATCGGGTTTTGGCACCGAAACGGAGAAAAAAACGAATGACTAAAACGGTTCTCGCCGCTATCCAGATGGCTTCCAGCCCCAATGTCAGCGCCAACCTCATCGAGGCGGGGCGGCTGATCGAAAAAGCCGCGTCCCAGGGTGCCGGCCTGATCGTGCTTCCGGAAAATTTCGCCATCATGGGTAAATCCGAAACCGACAAACTGGCCGTTGCCGAAACGGACGGTTCGGGGCCGATCCAGGACTTTCTCGCCAGAACGGCAGAGAAGCTGAAGGTCTGGCTGGTGGGCGGCACCATGCCGATCCGCGCCAACGGCGACAAAGTCCGCGCCACCTGTCTTGTCTATAACGACAAGGGCGAGCGGGCAGGACGCTATGACAAGATCCATCTGTTCGACGTCAACGTGCCTGGCACCGACGAACAGTATCAGGAATCCAGGACCATCGACGCGGGTGACGAGGCCTTAGTATTGGACACGCCATTCGGTCGACTCGGCCTGTCGATCTGCTACGATCTTCGGTTTCCCGAACTCTTCCGGCAGATGGCGGACAGCGGCATGGACATCCTCGCGGTTCCCTCGGCTTTTACCGCGCGAACCGGCGCCGCCCACTGGGAACTCCTGGTGCGCGCGCGATCGGTCGAAAACCTGTGCTATACCGTCGCCGCCAATCAGGGCGGGTTCCATATCAACGGCCGGGAAACCTTCGGCCATAGCATGATCGTGGACCCTTGGGGTCAGGTGCTCGGCAGCCTTTCTCAGGGCGCCGGGGTGGTTGCCGCGGAATTCGACCGGGACCGCCTGCAAAAAGTGCGAGCCACTTTCCCGGCCCTGACACATCGGAAACTTCGTTGCCGTTAACCGTCACGACGTGTAGCCTAGCTTCCATCGTCTTTTTATTCAGTACACCTTACGTATGAATCATGATCCTCTTGTGATAGCCCGGCAAACCCTGCTGGAGCCGGCGGGCCTCATAGGCGGCGACATCGATCGCGTCATGGGACAGCTTTTGGGCGCGTCGGTGGATGCCGCCGACGTTTATCTTCAATCCACCCGGTTCGAGTCCTGGATGCTGGAGGACGGTATCGTCAAGGAAGGTAGTCACAGCATCGAACAAGGTGCCGGTGTGCGTGCCGTTTCCGGCGAGAAAACCGGATTCGCCTACAGCGACGAAATTACTCTGCCGACCCTGCTCGAAGCCGCCAAGAACGCGCGGGCCATTGCCAGAGAAGGCGGCCGGGGCAAGCAGGAAATTTCCGGAATACATCGCCCGCCGCAGCTTTATCTGCCGATCGACCCTCTGCAATCGCTGCCCGAAGAGGAGAAGATTGCCCTTCTCAAACGCCTGGACGAGGAATGCCGGAAACTCGATCCGCGCGTCGAGCAGGTTATCGTGAGCCTTGCCGGCAGCCATGAGGTCGTTCTGGTCATCGGCCAGGACGGAATTCCCCACGGCGACGTGCGTCCCCTCGTGCGGCTCAACGTCAGCGTGATCGTCGAGGAAAACGGGCGGCGCGAGCAAGGCAGCTGCGGCGGTGGCGGCCGCACCGATTACCGCTTTTTCTTGGAAGAAGATCGGGCCATCGAATACGCACGGGAAGCCGTGCGCCAAGCCTTGGTGAATTTAGACGCGGTCGACGCCCCGGCGGGAACCATGACCGTGGTCCTCGGACCCGGCTGGCCCGGCGTCCTGCTGCACGAAGCAATAGGGCATGGCCTGGAAGGCGACTTCAACCGCAAAGGCACCTCGGCCTTTGCCGGGCGGATCGGCGAGCGAGTGGCCTCGCCGCTCTGCACGGTGGTGGATGACGGCACCCTGCCCGGCCGCCGCGGCTCGCTCAATATCGACGACGAAGGCGTACCGACGGAGTGTACGGTATTGATCGAAAACGGCATCCTGAAAGGCTATATGCAGGACAAGCTCAACGCTAGGCTCATGGGCGTATCACCCACCGGGAACGGTCGCCGCGAATCCTATGCGCATCTGCCCATGCCCCGCATGACCAACACCTACATGCTGGCGGGATCTCACAATCCGCAGGAAATCATCGGCTCGGTGAAAAAGGGGCTTTTTGCCAAGAATTTCGGCGGCGGCCAGGTGGACATCACCTCGGGCAAGTTCGTGTTCTCCGCCAGCGAAGCCTATCTGATCGAAGACGGGAAAATCACCCGGCCGGTCAAAGGCGCGACCCTGATCGGCAACGGTCCGGACGTGCTGACCCGCGTCAGCATGGTCGGCAACGATTTGCAGCTCGACACCGGCGTCGGCACCTGCGGGAAAGACGGCCAGAGCGTACCGGTGGGCGTCGGCCAACCAACCTTGCGGGTGGATGGGCTGACCGTGGGTGGGACTCGGGTCTAGAACGGTTTGAACAACAGGTCACGAAGAATGAAATACACTGTCGTTTTTCATCGCACTGAAGAAGGTATCAGCGTTTCGGTACCCGGACTTCCAGGATGCTGGTCCGAGGGCGAGACCGAGGAGGAGGCGCTGATAAATATTCGAGACGCCATTCGTGAGTACCTAGCTGCGGTGGCTGACATGAACCGCGACCAGGAAACCCATGAAATCGAAATCGCGGTTTAAGCATGCCGAAAATTCCGGGTATAAATCACCTGGAAGCGGTACGGGTCTTCGAAAAAGCAGGGTTTCGGGTCATTCGGCAGAGCAAGCACATCGTCATGAGTGACGGAGAACGCATCCTCACCCTACCGCGCCACAATCCGATCAAGGCCTTGACTATGGGTGGAATCGTCAAAGATGCCGGTCTCACAGTGGATCAGTTTCGAAAGATGCTTTGAGGACGTCGACCGCGCCACACCCGTTCCATATATCCGAACGATTTAACGAACAGTAAGGAGCCATCCGTGCAGGAACCGATCGCTTTCGCACGTGAACAAGAACGACTCGAACAACTGAAATCCCTGGTGGCCGATTGCCTGGTGGAAGCCCAGCGACAAGGCGCCACCGCAGCCGAAGCCGGCGTCAGCCTGGAACACGGCCTTTCCGTCACCGCCCGGCTGGGCGAAGTGGAAACCATCGAGCACCATCGCAGCCGAGGGCTCGGCGTCACGGTTTACGTAGGCCAGCGCAAAGGTTCGGCCAGTACCACCGATCTCAGCGCGGAAGCAATGCGGGAAACAGTAGAGGCTGCTTGCCGGATCGCCCAGTATGCGGCGGAAGACGAATATGCCGGACTACCCGACCGGGACATGTTAGCCACCGAGTTTCCCGATCTCGACGTTTATCATCCCTGGGACCTCGACGCGGAGACCGCGATAAACTTGACCATAGGCTGCGAAAACGCCGCACGGCATTTTCATCCCGAGATCGTCAATTCCGAAGGCGCGAGCCTCAATACCTTCCAGGGCTTGCGGGTGATGGGCAACTCGCTGGGATTCCTCCACGGTTATGCGTCCAGCCGCCACAGCCTGAGCTGTTCGGTCATCGGCCAACGGGGCGACAGCATGCAGCGAGACGACTGGTGGACGGTGGCCCGAGCTGCCGGAGATATGGAGCCCGCCGAGCTGGTGGGCCAAAAAGCCGCCGAACGCACGGTACGGCGGCTCGGCGCCCATTCACTGAGCACCCGGCAGTGTCCGGTGATTTTCGCGGCGGATATCGCATCGAGCCTGCTCGGCCACTTCATCGGCGCCATCCGCGGCGGCAATCTCTATCGGAAATCGTCCTTCCTGCTCGACCACCTGAGGAAGCCGGTCTTCCCGGCCTTCGTGCAGATCCGCGAGGAGCCGCACCTCAAGAAAGCCTTGGGCAGCGCGCCCTATGACGCCGAGGGCGTTCGAACCCGGCCCCACCACATCGTCAAGGACGGCATGCTCGAATCCTATGTATTGAGCACTTACTCGGCACGGAAGCTTGGCATGAAAACCACCGGCAATGCCGGCGGCGTGCACAATCTCATCATCGAGCCCGGCGAACTTGATTTGCAGGGATTGCTGAAACGGATGAACACTGGGCTTCTCGTCACCGAACTGATGGGCCAGGGCGTCAATCCGGTAACCGGCGACTATTCCCGCGGCGCGTCCGGATTTTGGGTGGAGAACGGCGAGGTCCGTTTCCCCGTAGAGGAAATCACCATCGCGGGCAACCTGCGCGATATGTTCATGAACATACAGGCCGTCGGAAGCGACGTCGACCTGCGGGGCAATACCCGAACCGGGTCGATTCTGATCGAGAAGATGACGGTGGCGGGGAATTGAACTACTGAACGCAAGCCGGGATGGTGGGGGTCGTTATCCTCCACCACAAAATGCTCCCGAAAGGACTGCGTCGTACACATTCAAGGTTTCGGAAGTTATTTTTTCCGCGGAGAATTCGGTCTCCGCAATTTCCCGTCCGCGACGCCCCATAAGCTCCCGCCGCGATCGATCCTTAATCAGTGTTTTAAGCGCTTCGGCCAAGGCGAACGCATCCTGTGCCGGCACCAGCAAACCGTTGTCGCCGTGGCGGACCACTTCCCGGCAGCCGGGGGTATCGGTGGTGACGATGGGTTTCCCGGCGGCAGCCGCTTCGAGCAGCGCCTTGGGCAGACCTTCCCGATAGGAAGGCAGACAAACGATATGGGACCCAGCAAGCACTTGGGGAATATCGTCCCGCCGGCCCCACCATTCGACCGGTCCTTCCCGCCTCCAGCTTTCCAGCTGGTCGATCGAAACCGACGCCGGATTGTCCGGGTCGGGATCGCCTACCAGGACGAATCGCGCAGCGACGCCCTCGGCCCGGAGCCGTTTGGCAGCGGTCACGAACTCCCCCACCCCCTTAGTCCAGAGCATGCGCGCCGGCAGGACGATCAAAGGCATCCCATCGCCCTCTACCGCCGGGCTGAATGCCTGGAGATCCACGCCGGCGCCCCGGATCGTGCTTAGGCGGGAGGCTGGCAATCCCAGACTCATCATCTGCGCGTAATCGTCCGGGTTTTCCACGATAACATGCCCCCGTGCAAGAAGCCGTCCCAACACAGCGCGCACCACCGGACGAAGCAACCGCGCTTTGACGCTGGCCGAAGTGAACAGCCAGCCGAGGCCGGCCATGTAATTCACGATGGCGCACGGCCGGCTGAACCAGGCGGCGATGGTGCCGTACACTACCGGCTTCATGGCCACGTGCTTAACCAGATCTGGCCGAATCTCCCGGTAAATCCTGACCAGATCGGCAATCAGTTTGAATTCCGCAATCGGATTGCGCCCGCGCCGCGACAATTCGAGCGGAATGACATGGACTCCCCGCGCCTCGATGACAGGCCGATGCTGCCGTACTCGGGTCACCACGTAGACGTCGTAGCCTGCATCGCGGGCGGCAGTCACGTGGGGCAGCCAATGGGAGCAAACGAACCAGTCTTCGGTAACGAAAAATAGAAGCTTTTTGCTCAAAACCGTTTGATCCAATGATCTGGAAAAATTGTTCGAATGTCGTCTTTTCGCATCGTCCGGCGCTTGCCGGCTTTGGCCACCCTGCTTCGAGCTAAAACCTTGCGAACAAAGACTCAAGAAAATAGGCGATATAATAACTAATGACGCCAAAGTTGATCGTTTCAGGAACAACATCCGCCGCCCTCATGCCGCGACCGGAAAAATGACCGGTTGCCCGCTCGCTCAAACCTCATTCGGACCCCGTCGGAGTTAATGATCGCTAAGCTGAGGTTCACGGGAAACCGGACCTTTTTTTATCTCGTCCGTAACACGATAGGCACCTTCAGCATCCGACTGGCGGGTATCAGCCTATCATTCGCCGCCCAAGCAATCACGGCGCGATTCATGGGTTCCGATAACTACGGGCTATTCGTGTATGCCCTTGCCTTCACTCCGATCTTAGCTTGGCTAACCCAATTGGGCATGGTGCAGACCTCGATCCGGTACATTTCGATTTACAACTCGCAGAAAGACTGGGCCGCCATTAAAGGCTTCATGGCCTTCGCAAGCCGCTGCACACTTGGAGCTAGCCTGGCTATCGGGCTAACGGTAGCGCTGATCGGCTGGCTACTGAAAGACACCCTGGACGACCTGCATCGTTATGTTTTCATCCTGGCTTTCCTCCATGTGCCCTTCATGTCGTTGTCGGAATTGCGAGTGGGCGTTCTCCGCGGCCTGCTCAAAATCAGTTTTGCCGAACTGCCGGAAAACCTTATCCGACCGCTACTCCTGGTCATTCTGCTGTCAGCGGCTTATTTCGGATTTCAGGACTTCGTTGATCCCGTGACGGCGATGCTGATCAGCCTATCCGTAGCCATGACCAATTTCCTGCTGGGTAGCGCATGGCTTCGGCAATCACTGCCGGAGGGGGTTTTCGGCTGCTTGCCGTCGTATCGGAAGCAAGAATGGCTGAACATGGCTGTCCCCATGTTCATCGTCGTCGGCATCCAACTGCTCATCAGCCAATTGGATATTCTCCTGATCGGATCGATGATAGGCACGCGGGAAGCCGGTTCTTATGCAGTAGCGGCTAGAGTCGCAGATTTCGCGGCCTTCGGCTTGGTAGTGGCCAGCAGCGTAACCGCGCCCTTAATCGCCGCACATTGGAACAATCGCTTGATCCAGGACCTCCGGCGACTACTGAAAATCACCACGATATGCAACGCCTTGTTCGTTCTGACTGCCGCCTCGCTCATCGCAGGAATAGGGAAATACATACTTGGTATTTTCGGGGCATCGTTCGTGGATGCTTACCCTCTCCTGCTCATGCTCCTGGCCGGAAGATCGCTGCACGCTCTGACCGGTCTCGGGACGATCCTGCTGACGATGACCGGACATCAGAAGGAAGCCACCTGGCTCATGGGTAGCGGCTTGGCCATGCAATTGCCTTTGGAGCTGTATCTCATCGGCGAGCACGGCGCCATGGGTGCGGCCGTTGCCAGCGCGCTTGCGATCGCCTGCGTAAACGTGTCAGCGCTGGTAATCGTCAAAATCAGGTTAAAATTGAGCCTTATCGGCTAAACACCCGACAACAGAAATAAATGGTGAACATGGATCTAACGATCAGCTCGATACCGCCGTTCGTCAAAGCCGCCAAAGCGATGACGCGGCTTATCCCTCCCGTTTGGCGGCTTAGCGGAATCAGCAACCGCATCATTAAACCATTGGTCTGCTCGTTCATCCCCGGGGCTTTGTTTCGCTCCACCATCTGGAACTACCGGGGACGCGACATCGAGATGATCCTCGATCCTTCCGATTGCGTGGGCGGCAATCTGTTCTTCATTCCGCAGATGTACGACCGGTGGGAGCGAAAATTCCTGACGAACCGTCTGCCGAAAGCCGGCGTATTCGTGGACGTGGGCAGCAACATCGGCGCCTACGCGCTTTTTGCCGCGGAGATCGTCGGCGAATCCGGCAAAGTGATCGCTTTCGAAGCGGCGACGGAGAATTTTCAACTCCTGCGGAAGAACATCGAAATCAACGGCAAGAACAGTGTGATCGCCGCCTATCAAATCGGTATTTCGGACAAGAAGGAAACATTGCGGCTGGGACTCAATCGGCAAGGCAACCGCGGCGCCAACAGCTTCCTCAAGCCCGAGGGAGAGACGGAAGAGGTACAGTGTTATTCCCTGCATGAAGCTTTACAGATGGCCGACGTGAAAAAGATCGATGTATTGAAGCTGGATATCGAAGGATTCGAATATCCGGTCCTGAAACGGTTTTTCGACGACATCGACGGAGCTCCGCAGCTTAAACCGGCATACATCCTGGTCGAGATCGACGGCGGCCCACAAACGGCCGAGCGGAAGCAACAATTGCGATCCCTCATTTCGGATAGCGGATACCGTATTCTCCGGGAGCGGGAAAACACTCTGTTCGAGCTGGCTGTCTGATCGGTTCGACGATGCCTTCATACGTATTCACAGTCTTCACCCCGACCTACAACCGGGCTCACCTGCTGGGCGAAGTTTTCGAAAGCCTCAAGGCGCAAACGTTTACCGACTTCGAGTGGATCATCGTGGACGACGGCTCCACCGACGACACCCGTGCACGAATCATGGAATGGCAAGCGAGCGCCTGTTTTCCTATCGTCTACGTACATCAGGAGAATCGGGGCAAGCATGTGGCGATCAACCGCGGGCTTGATTTGGCATCCGGCGAGTTCTTTCTGATCCACGACTCCGACGATCTTCTTTTGCCCCACACTCTGAAACGATTCCATGAAATCTGGAATGCCATTCCTCCCGAGGAAAAAAAATCCTTGGCTGGCGTAATGGGATTGTGTGCTTATCGCGACGGGAGCATTGTCCCGAAGCTGTTTCCCCAGGACTCCATGGATATAAGCCACCGGGAATACTGGTTCGAAATGAACATGAAAGGCGACAAGTGTTATTTCGTCCTTACTGACTTGTTGCGCCGGTATCCATTCCCGGAAATCTCCGGCGAAAAATTCCTGGCGGAAGGCGTCGTTTTCAACCGGCTCAACCCGAGATTCCGGTGCGTCAACGAGGTGATGCGGATCATTCAGTACCTGCCCGACGGACTGACCGCCAAAGCGAGGGCGATACGCTATCGAAGCCCGAGAGGCGCACGGCTTTATTACAGCGAAGCGGTACGCTTGCCAACCGGAATCAAGCCCAAGCTCAAAAACATGGCGAACTTTATCCGATACTCGATCCACTCTGGGGAATCGCTAAGCGCCAGTCTGATGGAAGTCGGTTCTCCGCTGCTGTTCGGGATCAGCCTTCCGATCGGTCTGGGCTTGGCATGGATCGACAAAGCCCGCCTAGCCGGCGTCGCTAATCACTAATACGGTTTCAACAAATAAGACCATAAGCCATGGCATTTGACACACCAGATTCCGTTGTTCTCGAAAGCAAGCCCTGCCCCATGGGCTGCGCCAGCCGCGATGAGTTGGTGTTGCAAGGGAGGGACCGCCTGCATGACCTAGCCGGCACGTATTCCGTAGTTCGGTGTTCCGAGTGCGGGCTATTGCGAACCAATCCGAGACCGACGGCGGACACCATTGGCTACTACTATCCCGAGGACTATGGACCTTACGCCGGAACCCGCATCACCGATTCGGGTTTCAGAACGGGAATCAGTGCCGTCAAGGAATTCGTCAGAAACGCCTTGAGGATACACAGCCTGTCCTTGCCTCCGCTCGAATCGGGACGAATGCTGGAAATCGGTTGCGCCTCGGGCGCTTTTCTGGCCCGAATGGCCGGTAAAGGTTGGCAAGTGGAAGGCATCGAGTTTTCGCCCACGGCGGCAAAAAACGCGCAGGAGGCGGGGTTCTCCGTTCATTGCGGAAGCCTGGAATCGGCGCCCGAACCCATCAGGCAATTCGACCTTGTGGTGGGCTGGATGGTGCTCGAACACCTGCACGACCCCGTACTCGCGCTCGACAAGCTGCATCGCTGGACCCGGAAAGACGGCTGGCTCGCCATCTCGGTTCCCAATGCGGCGTGCTTTCAACTCGACTGGTTCAGACAGCGATGGTTCCCCCTGCATTTGCCCGCCCATTTGTACCACTTTACCCCGGAGACTTTAGAAGCCCTGCTGAATGCAACGGGTTGGCGCATCGAGAAGATCCATTATCAGCGGGTGATGACCGATTTGGTGGCGAGTGCGGCTTATCTCATCGAAGATAGATGGCCGAACTCTTCCATTTCCCGTTTCCTCAAGCGGTATCCGGGGATTTTCAACCTACCTCTTTATCCGCTGGCCCTACTCCTGAGTTGGTTCGGCCAAACCGCGCGGATGACGGTTTGGGCCAGACGTATCAATAAATAAATGAAGGTCTTGCTTCTTAGCCGATATGGCCAACTCGGGGCCAGCAGCCGGCTTCGCTCGTATCAATATCTACCCTATCTCGAAAGCCACGGGTTTCGGATTAGGGTGGCTCCTTTTTTCAAGGATGCTTATCTCGAACAGTTCTATGCCGGACGGGGAAAGCCCCTACGCCACGCGCTCGATGGCTACGGCAGGCGAATCGCATCACTGTTGGAATTACGTGCATATGATCTGGTTTGGATAGAGGCGGAGGCATTCCCCTGGCTTCCGGCCTGGGTCGAGACCGCGATGGGGCGGGCGGGAATCCCCTATGTCGTCGACTACGACGACGCCATCTTCCATCGCTACGATCAGCATGCCAATCCGGGCATCCGCAAAATTTTGGGCGACAAGATCGACCGCGTCATGCGCCATTCCAAAGCGGTTATCGCGGGAAGCGAATACTTGGCCGAGCGGGCAACAAAAGGCGGTGCCGCACGCGTGGAACTCATTCCCACGTCGATCGACTTGAACCGATATCCGCAGAATCCGACCAAACCTGACGCCGTCTTCACCATCGGCTGGATCGGTTCGCCTACTACGGCGCAGTATGTACGAAGTTTGAACGAGGTATTTTCGGCAATAGCGAGAGATTTCCCCGTGCGCGTGAAAGTGGTCGGGGCCGGAACCTCGCATTCACAATCCACCGATTTCAATATCGAATATTGCGACTGGTCGGAGCAAACCGAAGTGGACGACATCCGGAGTTTCGACGTCGGCATCATGCCTCTGTCCGATACCCCTTGGGAAAAGGGAAAGTGTGGTTATAAGCTCATCCAGTACATGGGCTGCTACAAACCTGTGGTCGCCTCGCCGGTCGGAGCCAATCTCAGGATCGTCAAGCACGGCGTCAACGGCTTTCTCGCCTCGACCGAATCGGAATGGAAAACCGCCTTACTGGAACTGTTGCATACCCCCGAACTGCGCATCCGCCTGGGACAAGCCGGTCGCGCCACGGTCGAACGCGAATACTGTACCGGGGTTAACGGCCCCAAATTGGCAAACATTCTAAGCGAGGCGCCCGGGCGATGACGTGTTACCGCTCCGCCCTGAAGTTACCGGGCTTGGAATATTACGGATCGTTACAGGCATCTCTTTAGCAACGAATTAAATCATTATGCACAACCGAATCATCCTCTCGATTTTCCTCACCCTGATCACTGCCGGTCACGTATGGGCCGAAACCGTCGATCGAAAAATCAAGGTCGGCGTTCTGGCCTTCGGCACGCTCAACTGGGAACTTGCCGTTGTTCAAGAGGAGGGACTCGATAAAGCGCAGGCTCTCACCATAGAGACCACTTCTCTCGCCAGCGCCGAAGCGGGAAAAATCGCCCTACAAGGGGGAAGCGTCGATCTGATCGTGTCCGATTGGATCTGGGTGGCCAATCAGCGCGGGCAAGGCACGGATATCACTTTCCTGCCCTACTCTACGAGCCATGGAGCGCTGATCGTACCGGCCGGCTCTCCCATCCGGGGGATCGCCGACCTAAAAGGAAAGCGGTTGGGCATAGCCGGGGGCGGATTGGACAAAAACTGGCTGCTGCTCCGCGCTCTGGCTCAAAAAGCATATGACTTGGACCTTAACCAGTCGACCGATAAAGTTTTCGGCGCGCCGCCGCTGCTCAATCAACAGTTGCAGCAAGGCAAGCTGGATGCCGTCCTGAATTACTGGAATTTCGCCGCCAAGCTGGAAGCGCAGGGTTACCGCCGCCTTCTAGACGGACGCGGCATACTTCAGGGCTTGGGCATAGAGGTCGACGTGCCGAGTCTCGGTTATGTTTTTCGGGAAAGCTGGGCCAAGACTCATGAGGACACACTTACCGGATTTATGAAGGCCGCGGACACAGCTAAAAAATCGATCTGCGAGTCCGATGCCGTTTGGCGCAAGGTCGTCCCGCTGACGCAGGAAACCGACGAACGGGTGCAGAACGCTCTGCGACAGCATTACTGCGACGGAAGAATCAAAAGCTGGGGGGAAGCCGAGAAAAAAGCCGCCGCCGAGATTTATGGCCTGCTACATCAATCGGGCGAAGGACGATTGACCGGAAAATCCGAAAAGTTACCGGAAGGGGTGTTTTGGCGTTGACCGGTTCGGCTCACGTTTTGTAAAGAAAATTTGACAGATTAAGCTGATGATAAATATGTAAAAACATGAATGAGATGAGAGAACGGATCTAGATCCGTCCGGATTAAACGCTCATTCCCGCTTATCAATAACAGAAAACGTCACTTTTTTTTACAATCGCAGACCAGCATCACAGTTTACATCTGCGCTGCTTGTTTTAACGCTCTAGATCCAATACAACATATTCCTTCAAGGAAGAGCGTTAGCACCTTTTCTAAATCTAGAGCAACAAACATGGCCTGCTTTGTGCTCTAGATGGTGAGAGATCGCGACTTCAGTGGATCCCGTCAACTGACACGTTTGCATTCACTAAAACTGATTAATAATGAAAAAGGTTAAAGCCATGTCCAAAATCAATCGCCTTCTAACAAAAGCAATCCTGGCGAGCGCCACGCTGGCTTTGGGAAGCGGAGCGGCATTTGCCGCGTGCAACGATATATCGCGGAACGATTTAGAAAACGCGGCAAATGCAGTCGTCGATGCAAATAGCTCGGGTGGATTCAACCTACCCATGTGGGTCACCGTAGTGGATGAAACCGGCAAAGTCTGCCACGTGGTCAACACGGCCAGAGACACTAATTCCGGGCCTAATATTGGTAACGATAGCTGGCTGGGCAGCCGCGTTATTTCCGCCCAAAAGGCCAGCACCGCCAATGCCTTCAGCCTGAACGGCTTTGCCATTTCGACAGCCAATCTGTACGGTCTGACCCAGCCGGACGGCAGCTTGTACGGTCTGCAACACAGCAATCCGATCGACGCCGGCACCGCATATAACGGCAGCCCTAACACCTGGGGCAAAAACTCCGATCCGCTTAAGAACAAGCGCATCGGCGGGGTAAACGTATTTGGCGGCGGCTTGGCACTTTATAATGCCGGCGGTGTGAAAGTAGGTGCTATCGGCGTATCCGGCGACACCTCCTGTACGGATCATGCAGTGGCTTGGAAAATCCGCACAGCGCTTGGTTTGGATCACGTTCCAGCCGGTTTTCACTCCAGTCTCGGGGGAATCGGAGACGAATTGCACATAGAGAGCGGTGGCGCGAATACCGGCACGGCAAATGACACCCAACAGCCGACTTGTCCCAATCCTCCGGCCCCTGGTGCCGCGAACGGGGTAATTGCTGACGACGATTGATGTTTTTCGATCCGAGGTTGATTTAATTGCGGAAAGGGCGCCCAAAGCGCCCTTTCCCTTTCGGCAACACTTAAAAATAAAGCCGAAGGATCCTCAAAAACAGATGAGCCACACAGCCACTATTCCGGCCCTCGTCTGACCGAAGCTGCCATGATGTTCTCGAAGAGCTTTTTCAACGAAAAAAAATCGCTTTCAAAATTCCTGCTGCTGCTAACGTTCATGACCGCCGCAGTCCTGCTGAGCAAGTTTCTTCACGATGAAAAAGCCCGCTTGTCCGCAGTGGACAAACCTGCAGAGAAGTCTGTCAACTCCTCTCCGCCCCCAGTGGACTTGTCCGCTCTGGCGGAACGAGCCGGCAACCCGCTAGTTCTTACGCCGGAACAAATCGAAGAAGATAAGCGAATAGATAACGAGCAGGTGGCGCTGGCGAGCGAATGGCTTCGCAGTATCGACCCCCGGCAACGAATTGACGGCGCAGAGCAATTGTCCGCTTATCCCACGGCAGAAGCGGAAATACTCCTGGTCAACGCCTTAGTCACCGATATCGATCCGGAAGTGCGAAGCGCGGCGGCGCAAAGCCTCGACGCATTCGAGCGCCCCACGGAAAAAACACTTACGGCTCTGCTCATTGCCGTGGAGGATGAAAACGAGGACGTGCGCATGAGCGCTTTAGCAACGCTGGAAAACATCGTTGCGGCCGAAGAGAACGGTTCGGCCCGATATAAACGGATTCTTGCGGGACTCAAGAAGAAAGCGGCTTCCAGGCGAATTCCAGCCGAAACTCGGGAAGCGATCCGCGATTTTGTGCGAGATCAGATGACCAACAGCTGATCCTGATTATTCCGCTTAAGAATTGCCAATCTACTGACAACACACGACCGATGGTCAAAATTCCCTAGTGCTTCATCAAGGTTGAATTGAAGGGTAAAGATGCTTGAGCTTTATGCGCGCATTGTCGGTGGTGAAACGCCAATCGATTTTGGCGCGGACGGTATTCCGGCGGGTTTCCCAGGCAGCGACTT
>Ga0196971_1000150_pt1 | contig 67591 bp, 42 predicted proteins | sample S1v_1013CmetaG_FD_148660 | JGI IMG/M metagenome (GOLD analysis project Ga0196971, IMG submission 148660) | Soil microbial communities from Anza Borrego desert, Southern California, United States - S1+v_10-13C | ecosystem: Environmental > Terrestrial > Soil > Desert | place: USA: California... | reverse complement strand
CTCTTCCCGCTTTGGTCGGTCCAGACCTCCGGAGGGCCGTAGCGGTCTGCGTCAACCTGCCAGAGCAGTTTGGCGTCGAGCGTACGGGCCTCCATTTGGTCGGCGTAGGTCGAAACGTAGAAGCGGTCATCGCGGGGGTCCAGTGTCAGTTCGGGTCCGGCAGGCAGTTCGCGGTAGTCCGTCACCAGGCTGCCGTCCCGGAAGAGGCGAGGCAGTAAGGCCCCGTGGTTGCCGAACGAGGAGAGAAGCGTTCGCCCGTCCCGGCTCAGGGAGGCCTTGCGAGCCCCGTTTTCGGCCGTGTACATATGCTCGAACCGCACCTTGCCGTCCGCTGTTGCGGCCAATCGATAGACCTTCCAGGTGGTACCAAAGTACGCGGACAGCATCATCCCCTGCGCCCCGGGCGGGGGCGGCACATCGTACCCGATGGCGATGAAGTCGCCGCGCCAGTCAAAGCCCTCCAGCCACAGGTTCTGTCCCGCCCCCGGGCCCGTGCCGATGACGGTGCCCGTGGCGAGGTCAATGAGGCAGCCCTGTTCCTCCGTGAAGAGGATAGCTCGCTTGCCGGCGGGATCGAAGGTCACATCTGAAACCTTTCCCGTCCCGCAGTTCAGGCGCCACCGGGCCTTACCGTCTCGCCCCAGCGCTTCGAGGGCCTGCCCGCCGACCCGAACGCCCATGAGCAGGTCAGAGGTCACCCAAGTGCGGTCCTTCTCCCACTCGGTCTCGCCGGGCAGGCGCCAGGCAGCCAGCAGGAAGTCAAACCGAACGAGCGCTTGCTTGGCTTCCGGCTGGTCAGGGAAGCGGCTCAAGATTTGCCTGGCCTGCCCAACCTCGCTGAGCGCCTCCAGAGTCAGGGCCAGGGCGTGGCCGGTGGCGAATTCGCCGCTTTCGTAGGCCCGCTCCAGGTACGGCCTGGCCTCCGCGTATTTGCCCATGCGGCCAAGGGCGTTCCCCAGGGCCACCAGGGCGGGCACGGACTTGCCGTCCGCCTCCACCGCTTGCCTCGCGATCTCGATGCTCAGCGTCCAGTCCCAGGTCGCGGCTGCCTCGGCGATGGCGGCCAGCAGCGCTGGGTCGGTGCGGGCGTGGAGTCGGGCCTCCTCCAGCCAGTACCGTGCGTTCTCCCGCGGCTGGGCCTTCGCATCGACGATGAGCTGGCCGACCACGTAGGCCGGTGTGGGGGGCGGGCCCGGCGGGGCCAGCGGCGGCGGTTCCTGAATAGTGGGTGGCAGTGGTCGCCGCTCGGTCGCCACGGCGGGTGGCGTCCCTGGTGCGGCTGGCGGTGGGGCCTGCGGCTCCACCGGCGGCTTCGCCGCAGACGAGCAGGCAGCCGCCGCCGAAAGGCATAGAATCACTGCTGCGAACAGGACTAGCGACCGTCTCATCCCCCACCACCTCCATACGGCCGTTGGACGCCGCAGAAGGCTCAGCGGTTCCCCACCAGCCGGTACCAGGGCAGGCGGGCCAGCGGCGCATCCACGGTGAGCGTGCAGGGGCCCTCCACCATGCTGCCGTCATCGCCCTGCCAGGTGCCGGGCGGGAAGAGCACCGTGCGGGACCTGGCGCCCTTCACCAACACGGGCGCCACAAGAATGCCCTCGCCCAACAGGAATTGGTCGGTCACCGTCTCGTACCCGCCGTCCGGGTATTGGTAGGCCAGGTGCCGCATGATGGGCTCGCCGGTCACGGCCGCCCGCCGGGCCATCTCTGCAATCTCCTCGCCGAGGGCGGCGTGCAGGCGGGCCGCATCCACGCAATGGGCCAGATGCTCCGCATCCAGCACACGCCAGGGCGCCGCCGAGAACTGCATCATGGGGAACAGGGCCGAGCACTGGGCGAAGCGGACCACAAGCTCCTGGTCGAGCCGCCCCAAGGATGCATTGAAGCTGTTTACCTCGCCACCGCCAATCATGTCGGGGCAGTTGAAGGCGTAGCCCACCAGGCCCTGTGCCAGCCCGTTCGGAATCAGCGTGGCCAGGCCGTCGGCGCCCCAGGCGTGGTTCTTGTCCCGCAGGCGCTGCACCAGCGGCTGGCCGGCCAGCTTCCAGCAGGCCCTGTACTCGTTGAGGGAGTAGCGCAGGCCCACACGGCCCCATGCCTCACAGTGCCCGGCAGGGTGCGTGGGCCGGGCGCACAGGTCGTCAGCCCGGTAGAACTCCGGGTCGCCGGCGTCCAGCTTGAATCCATCCACGCCGTACTCAGTCATCAGCATATCCAACTGCGCATGGTACCAGGCCACAGCATCATCGTTGGTACAGTCGAGGATCGCACTGTAGCCGTTCCACCATTTGCGGATGGCCACATCGCCGCCTGCCTCCCGCAACAGATAGCCCTTCATGCGCAGCCACCGGAAGAGCACGCTGTCGGGGCTGACGTGCGGGCAGGTCCAGAGCATGACTGCAAAGCCCATCTCATGCAGCCGCTGCACCATGGCCGCCGGATCGGGGAAGCGGGCGGGATGGAAGACCCACGAGCCGTAGTCTTCCTGCCAGTTGTCGTCGATCATCAGCACACCGGGGGGCAGGCCGGCGGCCAGAATCCCCTCGGCATAGAGCAGAACGCCCTCCTGGGTCTGGTCGTACTGCAGCTCAATCCAGGTGTTGTACTGAGGCGCCGTAAAGAGGCGCAGGTCTGGGTAGGTGCCGGTGGGCGGGAAGAAGGTCTGCGACACGTACCGGTACGCGCCCCCCAAGTCCCCGTGCCCTTCCCCTTGCTCCACCGCACCGTCCCCCGCCACGCGCAGGGTGCCGTCGCTGAACTCGAACCAGAACGGCTCCTCCGACCAGACGAAGCGCCCAGAACTGGAGAGCAGGAGAGGCTGCCCCTGGTTGCCCGCCAGATTCTTGCCAAGATCGCGCCGGTAGTAGGCGCGCCCGAACGGCATGGCCGTACCGTCGTGAATCACGCCGCCCCACCAATGTTCGCCCGGAAGCAGCTTTAGAGAAAGGGTTTGGGTCATGGTACCAATCCTTTCGCGGGGTGGATGGGAAGACTACCAGCAGAGGTGGTCACCGTGAGCCTGCTTGGCCGGACAGAAAACGTGCCTTCGGTTCTACTTCAGACGGCATTCGCATACCTGGCCCTGCTAATATGTGCCCGGCTCCTGGGGAAAAAGCAGGTTGGACAGCTGACGTTCTTTCATTACGTAACCGGTATCTCCCTGGGGTCCGTCGCGGCGACTACGGCCGTAAGCAGGCAAGTGTCTATTTGGGAAGGGCTGTCGGCCCTCGGCCTGTGGACGGTCCTGACGTGGATCACCTCGTGGGTGAGCATGAAGAGCATGAACGTGCGGAAGGTGCTTGAAGACGAGCCTTCCACGCTGATTCGAAACGGGAAGATCGTCGAGTCCGAAATGTACCGGTCGCAGATGACCCTGGAAGACCTCAAGGCCATGCTGCGGGCAAAGGGCGCCTTTCAGCTGGCAGACGTGGAGTTCGCCGTGCTGGAGACCACCGGTGACCTGAGCGTCCTCAAGAAGACCCAGCAGCAGCCAGTGACGGCCCATGACCTGGGGATTCCGACTACCTACATGGGACTGGCCACCAGCCTGGTTTCTGATGGCAAGATTCTGCGCCGGAGCTTGGAGCGCCTTCATCTTTCCGAAGAGTGGCTTATGGGAGAACTGCAGCGCCAGGGAGTCGAGGATGTTGACCAGGTGGTCTACGCGGAACTCGACACGCAGGGACGCCTCTACGTGGACCGGCACAACCGAAAGGCGGAATAGGGCGCCCGAGCCTGCTGCTCGGGCGCCCTCTCCTGAGATGTGGCTACTCGGGCCGGATAATGCGCACGGCAAACGGCGGCAGGGTGACGCGGTCCACCAGGCGCTGGCCGGTCAGCCGGTCGACGCCAGGGACAGCCAGGTCGACCGCACCGGTCATCTCCGTGGGGTTGAGCACGAAGAGCGTCCGCTCCCCGCTGGGCGAGACCCGCACCTGCACGTCAATGCCGGGCGTGACGGCGTCTACCACGGGGGCGACTCCGGCTTCGGCGACGGCCCAGGCCGCAACGGCGCCCTGGAGTTGCACGCCGGCAGCGCCCACGTAGACAGCCTGGCCCTTGCCCACCTTGTTCCGGGTGACGGCAGGCTGGCCCGCATAGAACTGGCTGGCGAAAGTGCCCAGCACTTCGGCGCCCTCGGGCCGTAGAATGTCGGCCCAGAGCCTGGCCTCGCAGCGCATACCCTTGAACTCCACGGCCAGCGTGCGGTCCACCACGTGGGGCAGGCCGCCCAGCACAGACTGGCCGGGCGCCGGCAGGGCATCGAACTCGGCCACGTGCAGGCCGAAGAGCGGCGCCAGCGGCCCCGGCGGCTGCTCGGCGAAGCAGACGTTGAACGGATCGCGGCAGCCCAGGCGCACGCCAGCCACCAGCATACCGCCCTGCTCTACGTACGCCTTCAGGTGGGCGGCCAGGCCGGCATCCACCAGCTGAAGGGCGGGGGCCGCCACCAGTTTGTACTGGCGCAGGTCGGCCTTCGGGTGGGCAAAGTCGACGGGGACCCCGGCGGCAGCAAAGACCTGGTGCCATTCGGCAGCGTACATGACGTAGTCGAAGTCCTGGTGATGTCGCTGAATCTCGGTGGCCCAGTTCTGGTCGTAGTCGAACAGAATGGCCACCTGATTGGCCACGCGGCTGCCGGCCAGGTCCTTCAGCTCGGCTAGCTCCTTGCCCACCTGCGCGGCCTCTTCGTAGGACCGGGTGGGCTCTGCGCCGTGATTCAGCAGGCCGCTGTGGTACAGCTCGGGACCGAAGCGGGCGGCCCGCCAGCGGAAGTAGACCACGCCGTCGGCGCCGTGGGCGATGTCCTGCCAGGCCCAGAGGCGAACCTGCCCCGGACGGGCCAGTTCATTAATGCCCTTCCAGTTCACCTGCCCGCACTGCTGCTCCATGACCCAGAAGTTGCGCTCGGGCTTGAAGCCCCGCATCAGGTCGTGGGTGACGGCCGCCGCGGGCGGATGAGGGGCCAGGTAGTTGTCCCAGGAGACGAAGTCGAGATCCTTCGCCAGGTTGTAGTAGTCAATATCGTTGAATCCGCCCATGAAGTTGTGGGTAATCTGCCAGTCGGCCCTTACGGACCGCAGAATGTCCACCTGCATCTTCTGGTAGGCGACGTTGGCGTACGAGGCGAAGCGGTAGTAGTCCAGCAGCAGGCTGGGGTGCCAGTCGGCCACGGTCTGGCGGGGCGTGATTACCTGGTTCCAGTTCTGGAACGTCAGCGACCAGAAGACGGTGCCCCACTTCTCGTTGAGGCTGTCGAGTGAGCCATACTTCGCCTTGAGCCAGCCGCGGAAGGCGGCATCGCAGTTGGGGCAGTAGCAGCGGGTGGTGTCGTGGCAGCCGAACTCGTTGTCGATCTGCCAGCCGATCACCGCCGGATGGTTTCGATAGTGCTCAGCCATGACCCGCACAATCTGCTGGCTGGACTCCTGGTAGCCGGGGTGGTTGACGCAGTAGTGGCGCCGGCTGCCGTGGCTCTTGCGGCTGCCGTCCTTCCCCACGGGGAGGATGGTGGCGTCCTGCTGAGTCATCCAGTTCGGCGGCGTGGCCGTAGGCGTGCCGAGAATCACGGAGATGCCTTCCGCCCTCAGGGTGGCAATGGCCTCGTCCAGCCAGGTGAAGTCGTATACGCCAGGGGCGGGCTCCAGCTTGGCCCACGCGAACTCGGCCAGGCGGACCACGTTCAGGCCGGCCTTCCGCATCATAAGCGCATCAATAGGCCACCGTTCCTTCGGCCACTGCTCGGGGTAATAGTCAACACCATAGCGGAACATGGGCATCATCTCCTTGTCCAGCCGCTGTCCTAAGAGGCGGTACTAGGACCTAGTACTAATCCATTTCATACGCCAGCGATGGGCGAGGTTCCTTCTTTCGAGGAGTAAAGCTTCACTGTCCGCCGAGATCACCGATGATGACCTGATCAACATGGCCGAGTCCCTGCAGTGAGGGGCCGCATGATGCGGCCCCTCACTGCTTTACTGGACCACACTCACCTTCACGATGCCCCGGACGGGAACGGACACGAAGACCCACCCATCGTGGATGATGGGGACCACGTGGACACCGTCCACCTTCACGGACCGGGGCGGGGCGCCTTCCCAGGCCGCCAGGGCAGTCAAACCAGGCTCAGCCGCCACGCCGGTGAAGTCGATCGTCCAGCCCCCCGTCGTGCCTGAGAGTCGAATGGCCCGCCGCTGGGCCCAGAGCGCCTTCCGGGTCCGCCGTCGGGCGCCCGGCGTGGCGCCATCCACATGCAGGTAGATGTCCCCATGTTGGCAGACCCGGGTGATGGGCAGACCCCCATGAGCGTAGCCCTTGTGCACTCGCAGCCCTTCCCGGCACAGCGCCAGGATCCGGTGGAAGGTGGGCTGGGCCACATCGTACGTATGGCAAAGCACCGACTCCTCGCCTGCAAAGCGGTTGTTCGCCTCGCAGGTAGCGGCGAAGGCGTGATACCGGTGATACAGGTACTCGCAGACCGACCGGGGATCGTCGTGGGCGCCGGTGTTGCTGCCGGAGTCCTGGACCTGGCCCCAGAACTGGGTACTCATGACCCCTTCCTCCAGGGGCACGATGCCGCCCTCATCGATATACCGGGCCACGGCGCCCCACATGCGGAACATGTTGACGTCGTTCTCGCAGGGGTAGCCCATCGCTGAGCTGTGCCGGTTCATGGCGAGAGCCACGGCGTGCATGGGTGCAGTGTCGAAGGGCTCCTCCTGGGCCGGGTGGACGAAGGTCCACGGCTTAATCTGCTGCTGCGGCACGCTGGATGCGGTGTGGTTGTCCGTCCCGCCGTCGGGCCAGTACTGGTCCCAGAAGGCCGACATGGCCGCCGCTTCGGGCGTCTCCAGGTGGCCGGGAATGAAGGCCCGGTTCAGGTTGCCCGCTGTCAGGGCGACCTGGCCCCATCCGCCGCACTCGGGGAGCCGCCGGCCGCCGAAGATGTTGGTGTAGGGCATGATCAGGAAGACATAGTGCCTTAACAGTTCCCGGCCTTCCGGGCCAGCCAGCAGGTAGTCCAGCAGACGGAAACAGGCCAGGGTGCCTGTCTCCTCTGTGCCGTGCACCCGCCCGGTGAAGGAGAGAATCTGCTTCTGCTCCTCGGGCACCGTGTGGTCGGTCACTACCGCCGCCCGGATGTCCCGGTGGAGCTCTTCGCTGTGGAAGACGATCTGCTGGCGCACCAGGGGGGCGAAGCGGGCCGTGTAGTGGTCGAGCAGTTCCCCTGTCTCGGCCCAGGTGGGCGGGCGCTCCTGGTCGAGCACATAGGTCAGAGGGACCTCTTGCTCAAACCCACCGTGCACCCGAACCGTTACAGAGCGGCCATTGAGAAGGGGGAACTCGAAGACCCCTTCGTACCGTCCGGTGGCGGGGACGAAGGCCAGCGGGCCGCGCACATCGCCGTCAACGGTGACCTCAGCGTCGCGGATCGGCGCCCCGGCGTCGTCGGTGACTGTGGCCCAAAGGACACGCAGGGCGCCAGGCCCCACAACCCGGTAGGGAAATAGCTCAACGTTCACGGCCAGACCTCCTAGATCCACGGGAGCCGTACGACGGCTTCCGGATGCTGCGGGTCATTTAGCTCAAGGTAGCGGACGGGCGTGTGGAGCCGGCCCTCGTTGGCCAGCATGCGGTCCAGGAGGCGCCGCTCGAGCGCCTCGCGCACCGCCAGACAGTCAGGGTCGTCGTAAAGGTTCTTCAGCTCGTGCGGGTCCTCCCGCAGGTTGTACAGTTCTCCTAGCGGGCGACCCATGTAGTGAACCAGCTTCCACTCGGCGGTCCGCAGCATTCGGTGGTCCACGGCCTCGGCGTATGCGTGGTCCCGCAGGGCGTCCGCCTCGCCGCACAGCAGAGGCATCAGATCCTCGCCCTGCATGCCGGGGTACGGCTGGAGCCCCGCCATCCGCAGAATGCTGACGGGCAGGTCGACATGCTCAACGCACGCGTCGACGACGAGCCCGGGCTTCAGGCGCTCGGGCCAGGCGACAATCAGCGGCACACGCACAAGGTCGTCGTAGAGGAAGGCGCTCTTGAACAGCAGCCGGTGGTTGCCCACAAAGTCGCCGTGGTCGCTGGTGAAGATAATGACGGTGTTCTCCAGGTCGCCCGCCTGCTGTAGCTGTGCGATGATCTTGCCGATGTAGCTGTCGATCATGCTGATCTTGCCCCAGTAGTGGGCAATGAAGCGGCGCAGCTTGTTCAGGTCGTACGTGATGGCCCGGTAGTCGCCGAAACCGTTGCCCCGGTCCTTGTTCTGCTGGAAGGCCCGCTGCTCCGGCGGTTTGGCGTCGAACTCCTGCTCCTCCCAGACGGGCAGGGGCATGTCGGCGGGGTCATACAGCTCGTCCCAAGGCTTCGCCGGGTCGATCGGCAGGTGGGGCCCGTTGAAGGAGCACCAGCAGAAGAAGGGCCGCTCCCGGTCCCGCTCCTCCAGGAACGCCACGGTGGCCTGCCCGATGAAGCTGTCGAGGTGAAGCTCCTCGGGGAGCGGGGATGCCGCGGCGCCGTAATACTCGCGGTACTCTGGCAGGGACTCGACCGGGGGCACCTGGTCAAGCCCGGCCTCCCGGAGGGCGTCACGGTAGCCGTGCACGCCCGGAGAGACGGTGTACTCGTGCGTGACATTCAGGTACTCCAGGCCCAGGTCGGCCTGCATGTCGCCCCAGTGCATCTTGCCGATGGCGGCGGTCTGGTAGCCCGCATCGTGCAAGGTCTTGGTCACGGTCGGCTCGTGGGCACCCAGCCCGCCCACGTTCCAGCGAACGCCGTGAGCGCTGGGCAGCTTCCCGGAGAACAGCGTGGCCCGAGTGGGCATGCAGACAGGATTGTTGCAGAAGGCCTGGCTGAAGCGCACCCCGCGCTCCGCCAGCGCGTCCAGGTTGGGCGTTTTGATCTGGGCGTTGCCGGCGCAGCCCAGCGTGTCGAAGCGCTGCATGTCGGTGGTGATCAGCAGAATGTTAGGGCGCAAAGCCATTCGCCTCCTACGGGGTTACGCAGACTCGGACTCGGCCCGCGGCATTGAGCGGCACGAACACCCATCCGTCGTGGAAGGAGGCTGCGGCAGGGAGACCATCGACGCTGACGGCGGATGGGGCCTGCTCGGCGGCCCACGCAGCTAACACGGTCAGCCCGGGCTCGCAGACGACCCCCGAGAGGTCGACCATCCAGCCATCGGCATGGACCTCGACCTTGACCGCATCCCGCTGGGCCCACAGCACCTTACGTGCGGCGCGCCGGGCCCCCGGCGTCGGGCCATCCACATGAATGAAAAGAGTCCCGTCACTCCAGAGACGGGTGTTGGGCAGCCCCGCATGGGCAAAGCCCCGGCGCACCTTCAGCCCCTCCCGGCACAACTGCACGAGCTTGTGGAAGGCCGGCTGAGCCACATCGTACGTGTGGCAGAGCTTTGACGGATACGGCCCGGCAAACCGGTTGTTGGACTCGGTGGTCATGGCAACGGCGTGATAGCGGTGAATCCAGTAGCCGCTGGTGCCCAGGCCCCGGTTGGCGTCAGCGACCCCGTCGCCGACCACTCGCCAGAAGCTGCTGTCCAGCACCCCATCGACAACACGCACCTTGCCGCCGCCCGCTAGGTAACGGGCCACGTCCGTAAAGTGGCGGCCGAAGTGCTCCATGTCGGTGAGCCCCGGGTAGCCCTGGGCGCCTGCGTACCGGGTAATGGCCAGCGCAATCTCATCGACCGGCTCGTAGTCAAAGGCAGGCTCGTTCCCGCCGTGCACGAAGGTCCACGGCCTCAGCTCCTGCTGGCCGATGGATGAAGCGCAGTGGTTGTCGATGGCCCCGTCAGGCCAGAACTGGTCCCACAGGGCTTGCAGGGCGGCGCACTCAGGGCTGTCCTGGGCGGGCGTCGGGCGAAACGCCCGGTTCAGGTTCTCGTGAGCCAGGCCCCGCTGGCCCCAGCCGCCGCACTCGGGCAGAGCCCGTCCGCCAAAGATGTTCACGTATGGCACCAGCACGAAGACATACCGGCGCAGCATCTCCCGGCCATCGGGCGCGGAGAGGAGCCAGTCCAGCAGGCGGAAGCAGACCAGCGTGCCGGTCTCTTCGGTCCCGTGCACCCGCCCCGTGAATGTGAGCACCTGCTTCTGCTCTTCCGGCACGGCGGGGTCGGTCACGACGGCAGCCCGGATGTCCCGGTGAAGCTCCTCGCTGTGGAAGACGGGGAACTCCCGCACCAGGGGGCTGAAGCGGGCGGCGTAGTGAGCCAGCAGCTCTGCCGTTTCGGCCCACGTGGGCGAGTGTTCCACGCCCAGCTGATAGGCCAGATCGACCGTCAGACTGGCATCACCCGCATTCACCCTCACGGAGCCGCCCGCCGCCGTGAGCGGCAGCTCGAAAACGCCCTCATACCGTTCTGTGGCCGGGACATAGGCCAGGCTCCCCGCCACGTCGCCGGATACGGTCACCGTCGCCCCGGCCACCGGGCGCCCGGCAGCGTCGGAAAGACGGGCCCACAGGACCCGCAGGCTGCCGGGGTTGGCCGACCGCCAGGGGAAAAGCTCAAGCATGCTTGGATCTCGCCTCCTTGCACAGGGGGGGACGGGTCCCGACGACCAGTCCCCCCTCACGACGTTACTCTGCGTATACACGCACCTGATAGATCCGGGCCGACGGACCGCCGTGGGCGGCAATCACGTTCACCCTTAGCGCGTCAAACGTGACCGATGCGAAGTGCAGCACATTGCGGTGCTGGAAGTTGTCCCGCACCACAGCCACCTGCTGCCACTGGCCGTCAGCCGTACGGACCTCCACCACATAGTCCTTCGCCATCTGGGATGCCCGGAAGAACGGACCCCGGTCGCGGTACTTCCGGTTCACGTCGTTGTCCAGGTAGAGATGAACCGTGTTGGCCGTAACGGGCGAGGGCCAGGTCAGGGTCAGGCTCTGGGGCAGGGCCTGGGCCGGGTCCGAGACCCACAGGTTCGGCTGCACCACGGGGCGGGTGAAACCACCAATCACCTGATGCGCACCGTACACTCGCTGGGCCGGCTCCACGGCGCAGACGAAGATCCGCTCGTGACCCGGGTGGGGCTGCCAGTTGGGGTTGCCTTCCTTCCAGAACTGCCTGACCGTGCCCGTCGGCACTGTGGTGCCCTGGCCCACCAGGACGCCCGCCGCGCCCGGCACTGCCAGCCGGTACAGCCCGGCGCTCAACTCCACGCCAAAGGCGAAGTCGGCCCAGCCGTCGTGGCCGGGGGCCAGGGTGCAGGCTGCCTCGGCCACAACCGTTCCCGGCTCAATGGTCCAGACATCGCCCACCTGCTCCAGGTTGGCGGTCAGTCGTACGGCGGCATCTGCCGTGTTCCGCACCCGCAGGCGCACCACGTTGACCCGGCCGTTCAGCGGAATCAGTTCCGCCACGCCGGCGCCCATCTCGACCCACTCTGTGGCAGACGACCACTGCAGGGTGGCCTCGCTGGTGCCCGCAGCCGTGGCCTTGAGGGCCAGGTCCGCCGGATCGTCGTGAGCGAAAGCGGGAATGAAGCAGCCGCCCTTGATCAGGTCCTGCTGCAGCGCCTTCACCAGCTTGGGATCCTCGGCAAGGCCCCGCGGCGTCAGCCCATTCGCCTGGCAGATGGCGGCGGCCACGCCTACAGCTTCGCCCATTACCGCGGTGGTCTCCATGACACGCGTGGTGCCCAGGGCCACCCGGGAGACGCTGATGATGCGCCCGCCCAGGAACAGGTTGTCGATCTCCCGGCAGTACAGCGACCGGTAGGGCACGCCGTAAAGCTGCGTCACCCGGTGATGCTGCTTCAGGTAAGCGGGCATGCCGTTCTTGTCATAGGTAATGGAGGGTTCCGGCGCCTGACCGACGGCCAGAATGCCTCCCGTAGTGTGCAGGTCCAGGAACCAGCCGCCGAAGGCCACCGTGTCTTCCCACACCCGCCGCTCCCGAATGTCGTTCTCGGTCATGACCACGTCGCCGAAGAAGCGGCGGCTCTCCCGCTTGCCGGGGTAAGCGCCGAACCAGTCGAGGGCGTAGTTGGCCGCGGTGGCCCGAATGCCGGGGATGGTGCAGTGGTTCTTGATGTGATCCCACACGCCGAGCACGTGCCGCATCAGCTCGTGCTTGATCTCTTCATTTTGGTGGATGGTGTCATACGGCCAGCCCACTTCGATCCACCAGTAGCCGCCCTCCACAAAGCGGTGGTCCCGCAGAGCCAGCGACTCCTCCGTGGGGTACTTGGCGGCCCACTCAGGCGCCTCAAAGGGCACGGGACGGCCCATGTCGCGGGCCCGGAATAGCAGCGAGTTGCCCATGGTCTCTATGGATGCTTCTTCGGGCGCCAGCATCTCGCCGTACTCCGAAGCCGCTTCGGGCCCGATGCGATAGGGCGCTCCAGCCTCGTAGGCCACCACGCCGTCACCGCTGCAGTCGGCAAACTGCTTGCCGTGAATCTCAAGGATCTTCTCGGTGCCTAGCTGCACGCCAAGGACAGCCCGAACATGGGCGGCGCCGTCCATGACGACCGAACGGACCGACGTGTTCATGATCAGCGTAAGGTTGGGCTCCCGCCGGCACGCATCGTACCAGGCCAGGTCGAAGAGCGAGTTGGCGCCGCCGTCGAAGGGCTTGTCGTGGTTCATGGCCCGCTCAGCGTCCAACACTTCGCCGGCGATGCCCGTCACGTGAGCATAGGGGTGGAACGCGGCGGCGCCGAACGGGGCGACCCGAATCTCTGAGCTGGCGTTGCCGCCCAGAACGGCCCGGTCCTGGACCAGCGCTGTCTTCAACCCGTGCCGGGCCGCTGCAATGGCGGCACAGCAGCCAGCCAGACCGCCGCCCACCACCACGAAGTCAAAGTCCAAACGCTCTGCCGGTACCGGTGCGGTCTTCTGGAGCGTCTCCTTGATCATTTCGCTTCACCCTCCGTAAAGTCAGAGGGGACAGGGCGCAGGCGCCCCGTCCCCCCCTTTCATCGCCAGACTTACTTGATCAGGCCGAGCTTCTTCAGCTGCGCCGTGGCGTCGTCCATGATCTCCTTGCCGCGGTACTTGGTCATCACCGTCTGCACGTACTTGTCCCAGTTCGACATGGGCTCTTCACCCAGAGCAAACTTGGCGTGCATTTCGCGCATGTAGCTCAGCATATCCGCCGTTGCGTCGTGCGGCTTCAGCATGTTCTCATAGCGGGTGATCACCGGCTGCGCTGCCGTGAACTTGTACTTGTCCAGGAGGTCGGCGGGAGTTTCCTTCCGCCAGGAGACCTGCCAGTACTCGTCGGTGCCCAGGCGCCAGTTGCGCCAGTAGCCCAGCCACTGCTGTTCCGGCGGGAGCACCATGCGGGCCCACTTCTTGCCGTCCTTCATTTCGATCTGCTCGCCCGGCTTGCCCCAGACCAGCATGTCATACAGCTCGGTCTTGTCGTCCAGGGCGTCCTGCAGGAACTTCATGATCGCCTTGGCCTTTTCCGGGTCGTCGGTGGCCTTGCGGGTCAGGTGGAACGTGTTGCCCACCGGGGTCTTCTCCCAGGCGGAGTAGGCGCCCTTGGAGCCCTTGATGGCGGGCAGCATCACCCACTTGGCGTTGGGATTGGCCGCCTTGATCTCCATGCCGAGGCAGTCGGAGCAAGCGCTCTCACGGGTGAACTGGAACTGGCCGGTCACCATGCCAACGCGGCCCTGCGCCACAGACTGCCGCCAGTTCTCGTTCTTGTTGGTCATCCAGTCGGGGTCAATGGCCTTCGCCTTGACAAGTCCGTTCATCCAGGTCAGAGCGTTCTTCATGTTGTCGGAAAGGGCGCTGAAGACAACCTGGTTGTTCTCGATGTACATCTGGTTGCTCCCGGGCATGGCGCCGAACGGAGCAAAGAAGGAGTCCACCCGCGACATGAGCACGTTGGTGTTGGTGTGCGAGGTCAGGCCGTAGGTGTCAGGCTTGCCGTTGCCGTCGGGGTCCTGCGTGGCAAAGGCAAGGGCAACCTTGGCCAGCTCCTCGGTGGTGGTCGGGGCTTTCAGGTTCAGCTTGTCGAGCCAGTCCTGGCGAATCCAGATCGTATCGAAGTTCTTATCGGAGTAGGGCGCAACGCCCCACTTCTTGCCGTCCATGCTGAGATACTGCCACTGCCGCTCGTTCAGCAGGGTGTTCAGCTTGGGGAACTCCTTCAGGTAAGGATCGACAGGCATGATCACGCCCTGCTGAACCCACTGGGTGAAGGCCGTGCTGGCCACAGTGAAGTAGCCCTGTATCAGGTCCGGAATGTCGCCGCCGGCGATCATGGCGTTCAGCTTCGCGTCGGCGCCATCGGCCGGGGCGATCTGCAGGTTAATGTCCAGGCCGTACTTCTCCAGAATGTACTTGACCATCCAGTCCTGGTCCTTGCCGGGGTAGGCAGCCCGGGTCCAGGGAGCATGCTGCCAGTAGTTGATCTTGTAGACCTTCTTCTCCGCCGGCTTGGCGGGGTCGACGGCCTTCTCTTCGGGCTTCTTGCTGCAGGCAGCCAGAACGGTGGCGATCATGATCAGGGCGAGGGCAGCGGCCAGAATCCGTTTCATGTCTTGTCCCCCTTCAGATGAGTGCGTTAGCCCTTAATCGAACCGATAAGCACTCCCTTTGTGAAGTGCTTCTGGACCCATGGGTAGGCCAGCAGAACCGGAATCAAGGCAATAACAACCGTGGCCATTTTGAGCGTCTCGCCCGGCATCACCTGAATGGCGTCCGGCGTAACCTCTGTGTTTCGCATTGCATCCATGAGAATGTTCCGCAGCACAACCTGAAGCGGCAGGAGTCTGGAGTCGCTAATGTACATCATGGCGTCAAAGAAACCGTTCCAGTGTCCCACGCCGTAGAAGAGGCCCAACGTTGCAATAACAGGCTTGGATAGGGGCAGGGTGACCGAGGTCAGGACTCGCCATTCGCTGGCCCCATCAATGCGGGCTGCCTCGTTGAGTTCCTCCGGAAGGCTCTCGAAGAAGCCTTTCATGACAAGCAGGTTATACGTGGCGATGGCTCCAGGCAGAATGACCGCCCAGTAGGTGTCACGCAGGCCCAGGTTCTTCACCAGCAGGTACGAGGGAATCAAGCCGCCGCTGAACATCATGGTGAAGGTGACCAGAAGGGTCAGCACGCTCCGTCCGGGCAGGCGTCGCTTCGAGAGCGGATAGGCTGTAATAATGGTCAGCGCCAGGTTAATGGTTGTGCCCACGGCGGTAATGATGACCGAGTTCATGAAGGCCCGAGGGATCAGAGGCGTGGAGAGAATCTGCTTGTATGCCTCCAGCGTCACCTGGGGCGGGATCACCCGAAAACCGCCGTACTTGTAGAGGACCTCCAGTGGGGTCAGCGACATGGAGACCAGGTAGAGCACCGGAAAGAGGGCCACCACGGCCACCAGCACCAGGAAGGCGACATTGACCCACTGGAAGACCCGCTCGCCACGGGAGATGATCATGCTTTGCCCTCCTACCAGAGACCGCTTTCCGTGTACTTTCGGGCCAACTTATTGCTGATTAGGACCAGAGCAAAGCCGATTACGGATTTGAACAGGCCCGCCGCCGTAGCGATGGGGAATTTCATCTGCTCGATGCCATTACGGAAAACCCAGGTGTCGATAATGTCCGAGACGGCGTACACGTTCGGATTGTAGAGAATGTAGATCTGCTCGAAACCGGCATTCAGAACGGAGCCCATCCGGAGGATCAGGACCAGCATGATCACCGGCAAAATCCCCGGCAGGCTGATGTGCCAGGTCTGCTTCCACTTGCCTGCTCCATCGACTGTGGCTGCTTCGTAAAGCTCTGGATTAATGCCTGCCAACCCGGCGAGGTAAAGCACGGCTCCCCAGCCCACGTCTTTCCAGATCTCCGAGAGCACCAGCACCGGCACGAACCAGTGCTTGTCCGACATAAACCCAATTGCGTCGCCGCCGAAGCCCTTGATCCACTGGTTAATCAGTCCGGTGCCAGGCGACAGGAAGGCGAACAGAATGCCGTAGATCATGACCCAGGAGAGGAAGTGCGGCAGGTAAGACGCGGTCTGAACGATTCGCTTGAACCACTGTCCCCGAAGCTCGTTTAGCATGAGTGCCAGAATAATAGCCGGCGGCATGCCGCAGACAAGTTTCAGCAGGCTGATCACAACGGTGTTGGTCAGAATGCGGGTGAACTGCGGATTCTTGAACAGCGCCTCGAAGTGGGTCCACCCCGCCCATGGGCTGCCCAGGATTCCGTCGAACACGTTGAAGTTCTTAAAGGCGATGATTAGCCCGTACATTGGGCCATAGCGGAACAAGAGATAGTAGACAATTCCCGGGATCAGCATAATATACAGGGGTGCGTATTTCCGGAGATTTAGCCCGATGCCCATCCGCCGGGGAGTCATAGCGGGCCGCGCAACTGGCTTGGCTGCTGCCACTGAAGCCGTCCCCCCCGTCGATTTGTGAGAGTAGTCATCCGCAAGGATGAGGCCGCATCCTACCGGAGATGGGAGTGTACGCTCAGTTTAGCGTCGGATCCCTCGTTCGGTCGATGTACTGAAGTAAGGCGAAGTGGAACATTCTTCGTCCCCCGCAACAGTGTCGGGAGCCAACCTTATTGGTGAGGAAAAGTATATGTACTGTCGTAAGATTTGTGGAATCATTTTCGTATGACGGACCTTGAGTGTAACCGTCAAATTCTGTAAAATTGGGATCACTACGAATCCCCGTGAGGGAGGCCCGGCAAGATGTGGCGCTTCGTGAAACGGCTGGGCATCAGTACTCAGTTGACCATCGTCACGTTCATGGCCATGCTCGTCACCGTAGGCCTCGTGAGCTCATCGGCATACAGCGTCAGCACCCGGAACCTGCGTGCCAACCAGTACGACCTTGTTCGCAACGTAGTGGAACGGACCGATCTGACGCTGAACGCCTTTCAGGAGCAGATCAACACGCTGCTGCTGGCCGTCGGGTCGGATGAGCGGCTTTTGACGGTCGAGGCCGAGGAGGCCGAGCGGATCTTGCACTCATATGCACAGAACAACTCTTACATGGACTCACTCTACGTGTTGAGGCCCGACGGACAGGTGCTTGGCGTACCCACTTACGTGGTGCGCACGCTGGGGCGCCAGACAGGGCCCCTCATCCGGGAAATTGCGGAACGGCGCGGTCGGGGAATCTGGTGGACGGAGCCCTACAAGTCCCCCATGAGTGGCTGGACCGTTACGGTCGGCATGCGTGTGACCATGCGCGATGGCATCCTCTCCGGCGTTGTGGCCGTGGACATTCCCCTTCTGAAACTGAAGAACGCCCTGACCGGCGTGAGCTTCCAGCGGCCTTCGACCCTGTTCGTGATCACCCCCAACGGCCAGCCGGTGATCGCAAACCCGGACTCGCCCCTGGTGCGCTACCAGCTCTTCGATAACCAGTTGGATGTGGATGAAGAAGTCATGGCTCTCATCCGCAGTCAACCCAGCAGCAGCGCGACGAACGTGACTGTGAGCGGCCAGCCTTTCCTGGCCATGGTAGGCTCTGTGAGCCGGGTAGGCTGGCGCACGGTGGTGTTGTACAGCGATCAGGACCTGGTGCAAGCCTATCGCACCTTGCGCCGGACCTCCCTCCAAATGATGGCCGTGGCGGCCCTGATTAGCCTGGTTCTGGCGTGGTTCGTGGCCAAGTACTTCGCCCGCCCGCTGGAGCGGCTCGCCGCCGAAATGGGCCGTGTGCGCATGGGGTCGCTTCAGGGCATTCACGTGCCGAACCGAGAAGACGAGGTGGGCCAGTTGGCCCAGGCCTTTGACGACATGATGCGCCGGGTGCGCCATCTGGTCCGTGACCTCCAGACGTCGGAGAGCCGCAAGAAAGACGCGGAAATCCGCTCCCTGCAGTCACAGATCAAGCCCCACTTCCTCTACAACACGCTGAACGCCATCGGCCATGCGGCGGCCCTGGGTCGGACCGATGACGTATACACCATGATTCAGTCCCTGACCAACCTGCTGTCCTTCACCTTCACGAAGGTCAAGGACAAGGTGTCGCTGGCGGAAGAGATGGAGCACCTCGACCACTACATCCGGCTTCAGCGCATTCGCTACGGCGGCGGATTCGTGGTCACGTACGATATGTCGCCGGAAGCAGGCGGCTGCGAAGTGCTCAAACTGACGCTTCAGCCCCTGGTCGAGAACGCCATCTTCCATGGGTTGGCCAAGCAGCCGGGGAACGCTGCCATGCACATCGTGGCCCGCATCGAAGAGGACAAGCTGGTTCTGAAGGTGATCGACAACGGCCCCGGCATTCCGCCGTCGCGGCTCAAGGAGCTCGAGGAGAAGGCCCCCAGAGGTGGTGCGGGCAACATGGGCCTGCGCAATGTCCGGGAGCGGCTGGAACTGCATTATGGAGAGGATAGCCGTCTCGACATTGAGAGTTCGACCGGTGCCGAAGGCCAGGAGACCGGCACCACCATCACCGTTGTGATGCCGTTCCGGCCCCTGCCCCGTTCCGGCGGCGGCCAGCAAGCGGACTGACGAGGAGGCGGCGCTTTGGAGAGGCTCACCGTCTTCGTGGTTGACGACGAGCACATGGTGCGCGAGCACTTCGAGAAACTCTTCCCGTGGGACCAGGCAGGCCTGCACTGGGTCGGCGACGCCCCTGACGGAGAGACAGCCCTGGAGCGATGTCGGACGCTCCGGCCAAATCTGGTGATTGCCGACATTACCATGCCAGGCATGAGTGGCATTGAACTCCTGGGCCATTTGAAGCGGGAACTCCCTGAGACTCGCTGCGTGGTGCTTACCTGCCACCAGGACTTCGGCTACGTGCAGACAGCCTTGCGCCTCGGTGCCCTGGACTACATGGTGAAGGCGGCGACCACACCCAAAGAGATGCTCGACGCTCTCCAACGGGTACGCAGTCGTCTCGCCGCCTCTATGCAGGAAGGGCCGACCCTGATTGCCCGGCAACAGTGGTTGGTGGAGCTTTTGCGCGGTCGTATCCAGTCGACCCGGAAGGAAGCCGCCGACCCGTCGGGCGTTGGTCTGCCGCTGGACAACAACCATGTCCGTGTGCTCATGGTACAGGCTGAGGGAGATCTGACCGAAGATGAGACGGCGGCCGTCCGGTCATCGGCAGACCTGCAAAGGGCGCTGGAAGACGCGGCAACGGTGCTCGGACGGTCAGCCTGGGCACCCCTTGGCCCCAGAACGTTCGCACTGGTGGGCACCTTCGCGGCCTTCCGCAGCGAGAGTGACTCTGGCACCGCCATGGCTCAGGCCTATCAGGAAGTGAAGAGCCGCTGGAACCATGCTGCCCTGCTGACAGCCGGTCTCAGCGGCCCGCATCCGCGGTTGGCGGACGCTTGCGCCGCCTTGGCTGAAGCAGAACACGCGCTGGCCAGCCGGTTTTACGCGGGCAAGGGGCGGCTGATCTTGCAGCAGCCGAGCTGGCGGAGCGTCTCACACGAACTGCAGACCGACCTGGACCGCCTGGCGGCCTCCCCCCTCCCGGCGGGGACACCGTTTGCCCGCCATGCCGACAGTATCACCAGCCGGGCGGTTACCATCTGCCGCGATCACTGGATCGCCCCTCAGCAGGCCCGGCTGCTGATGACGGGGCTGGTCCGCCGTCTGGTCGCATCGCTGGACGTGAGCGTCTCTCGCTGGGACATGGACCTGTGGCCCATGCAGGCGGAGCAGGCTGTCACCGCGCAGGACCTGCAGGCCTGGGCCCTGCAGGTGGTGGGCACCCTCACCACATCGTCTGAAAACAAGGGGCTGCGGCCGGAGATCAGGCGCGTGGTCTCGCAGATTCGCGGCAACCTGTCGGCCCCTTATGACCTGGCCTGGGCCGCCGACCTGGCCGGCCTGCACCCCAACTATTTCAGTGCCGTCTTCCGCGAAGAGACCGGCCTCACATTCACGGAGTACTTGAGCCGCCTGCGCATGGAACGAGCCGCTGAGTACCTGCGGCAGGGCACCTGGAAGACCCAGCAGATCGCGGACATGGTCGGGGTGCCCAACTACCGGACCTTCTTCAAGATGTTCCAGCGGGTTATGGGAACGGGCCCTGCTGAATACCGCCGCCATTTTGGCCATTAAGCAAGGCGCCCCCGTTTTTTTACGGGGGCGCCCTCTGTTCAGTCTTCTCTGTGCTCCCTGAGCCGGTTGAGCAGGAACTGATACCCGGTGCGGGGCAGCCGCCAGCGCCATGCCATGACTATGGGAGCGACCCAGTAAATGGGCTGTAGCCAGATGTTGAAGAACAGAAATCCTAGAACGGGAGTCTGCTTCGGCTGGAACGTCAGAACGCCGCCCACCAGGCAGCCCAGGACCCGGATCTGGCCGGTGAGACAAAAAAGGCGGGCGACCCTGGCGGGTCGCCCTAAGAGTATCACACAGAGGGGGTCAACACACTGTAAGCATAAACGGTAAGTGTTACAGGTCGGTGACAGCCTCGTGACATTACCACCACAGTTGCGTTTAGAAAGTAAAATTAAGCGGACCGGGCTCCGAAGAGCCCGGCCCGCAAGCGAGCACATGACGATCTACCTTGCACCGCCGCAGCTGGCTGATTACCTGCCCATGATCTCTCGACCATGAACAAGCAGGTCACCAACTACGACCGTGGGTCGTTCGACCGTGCAGGATCCCTGTACAGCCCCATGCAACCTTTCGGCTGCATGGAACCGTTAGCTCGGGAGAGCCTGCGGCACCCTGCACGATCTTCGCTCGACCCCGTGCGCCAGGTTGGGATCCCGCTGCAACCAGACCAAGCCGGCTGCAACGAGACCTTTCCCCGACACACGGAATCTTCCCTCCGGCTGCATACAAGCCGGACGACCTGCATGCAACCTTCGGCCGACCCTTGCAGACCCCGATCACGGAGCCTGCAGGAGTCTGGGCTCAACCGTCATGTACCCGACGCTATTATGATGACCAGGGGCGCCCGCTCCTATGCACGCCACTTCGCGCCTTGACAACGGGGTTTGTCCCGGTGTATTTATTAATTGACCAATCAATAAGCCGAGGTGATCTGCTGTGGCTCCGCGACCGAAAAACCCTCCGCCTGACCGCCGGGAACAGATTCTTGACGCCGCCCTGAAGGTCTTCGGCACCAAGGGGTTCACTGACGCAACGAACGCCGACATTGCCAGAGAAGCCGGTGTAACCGCCGCTGCTCTTTACTACTACTTCCCCAGCAAAGAGGACCTGTTTCACGCCGTGATCGCGGCACGCATTGACGACGCTCTGACGCCGGTACTGCGTACGGCGGGCCCTCAGGTGGACACGAGCCAGCTCTCGCCCGAGCAGATGCTCCCGTTTTTGGTGCAGCTTCTTCATGGACCAACGTACGCAGCTGGCCATGCGCATTCTTCTGGCTGAAGGGCCCCGGAACCCCGAAATGGCAGGCATGTGGGCCGGACAGATCATGGGGAAGGCCATCGGGCCTCTGCTGGGCTGGGCGCAGAACATGATGGCCCAGGGGAAGCTGCGTTCCATGGATCCGCGCATGGTTTTGATCATGCTGAATGGCCCCATTTTCGCCACCATGATCCTGCGCGATCTTCTCAAGTTCCCTCCGCTTCAGGATCTGAGCAACGAGAGCCTCACCCGGCACCTGACCGAGATGATTCTGGCCGCTCTGCCTGCGGACCCCACCGACTCTCCTAAGGAGTGACCACCGTGATGCAGCGTTTGATGGCCCTTGTCTACAAGGAACTGATCCAGATCCGGCGCGACAAGCGCACCCTGGGCATGATGATCGCCCTGCCCGTGCTCTGGCTGATCATGTTCGGCTACGCCTTCAGCTTCGACGTCCAGGAGGTCACCGTCGGCGTTATTGACCAGAGCGGTACCCGCGTGGGCGGTCTGGTGGCTGACGCATTCCGCACCTACGACCGCTTCGCCCCCGTGGTTCTCGCCGAAGAGACCGTTGGCGGCATAAACAACGCCATGTACCGCGACGAGGTGCAGATGGCGGTGGTGATTCCGCCCGGATACGGCGGCGAGGGTACCACCGGCGGGATGAAGGTGTACCTCGACGGAGCGAATCTGTTCGCCGCCCAGACGGGCGCTCGCCTGCTCCAGCGTGCCCTGGAGCCTGTGCAGGCGCAGATCAAGGCGGAACTTGAGGCCAAGACCAAGGCAGGCGCCCAGAGCCTGACCATGCCCGCCCCCGCCGTGCCACAGCTGATCCCCGAGCTTGAGATTCTCTACAACCCGGAACTGAAGAGCGCGAACGTCATGATTCCCGGCCTGCTGGGGCTGGTAGTCATGTTCATGACGACCATGATGACGGCCATGGGCATCGTACGGGAGCGGGAGTACGGCACCATGGAGCAGCTGGTGGTCACCCCCATCCGCCCGTTGGAGCTCATGCTCGGCAAGATCTTGCCATACTTCCTTGTGGCCGCCGTCGACTTCGGCCTGGTCTTCCTTGCGGGCAGCTACCTCTTTGACTTGCACTTTGTGGGCAACCTGCCCCTGTTCCTGGGGCTGAGCCTCCTGCTCGTCTTCACCACACTGGGCCTGGGCCTCCTGCTCTCCACCATCGCCCAGAACCAGCAGCAGGCCATGCAGCTAGCCATCTTCGCCATTCTGCCGCAGATTCTGGTCTCCGGCCTGATCTTCCCGCTGTCGTCGCTGCCGAAGGTGATTCAGTACGTTGCCTACGCTCTGCCATTCACCCACTACGTGCCGATCGCCCGAGGCATGTTCATCAAGGGACAGGGGCTGGACCTTCTGGGGACCGAGGCCCTGATTCTGGCCGGTTACGCCGTCGTGGTAGTGGCTTTGGCGTCCCTCCGGTTCCGCAAGCGCCTGGCTTAGCCTGACGACCGGGAGGCGAAACACAAACATGGAACTGGCGATGCACCTTCAAAGCGTTTCCAAGCGATTCGGCACGATTACCGCGGTTGAGGGCGTGGACCTGAAAGTCCACCGGGGCGAGTTGGTGGGCCTGGTCGGCCCCGACGGGGCGGGCAAGACCACGCTGGCCCGCCTGGCTGCGGGGGCCCTGGCACCCACCGCGGGCCGGGTGGAGCCCGAGTCCCGGGGCCGGGTCGGCTACCTTACCGGCCGTTTCAGCCTGTACCCTGAGCTTACCGTGTGGGAGAACCTCACCTTCTTTGCCCGCATTTACGGCATGACCGGGCCGGCGCTGACGGCCGAGGCCGAGCGGCTTCTCGACTGGGTGGGCCTGCTGCCCTTCAAGACCCGTCTGGCCGGCGCCCTGTCGGGGGGCATGCGGCAGAAGCTGGCCCTGGCCTGCGCCGTGATCCATCAGCCGCCCATGCTGATTCTCGACGAGCCGACAACCGCGGTGGACCCCGTGGCACGGGCCGCATTCTGGAACCTGCTCCGGGAGCAATCCCACCGTGGCTGCGCCGTGCTGGTCACCACGCCCTACATGGATGAGGCCGAGTTCTGCCACCGGGTGGGACTGCTGCACCAGGGCCGGGTGCTCGCCATGGGCACCGCGGCGGAGCTGAAGGCGCGGCTGCCTCACCGTATGGCGGTGCTGGCGCCGGCCGCCCCCGGCGAGAAGCTGCGGCGGGCGGAGGCCATGGCGCTGGCAGCGGCCTTGCCGGGACACCGTTGGTCCCAGCCCCTGGGCGCCAGCGTGCGGATGGCGCTCGACGCCTCTGCTGACCTGTTGGCTCCTGCGGGCTACACGCTGACACAGGTCGAACCCAGCCTCGAAGACGCGTATATCTGGCTGGCCGGCGAGGAGGTGCGAGCATGACCAACGCCATTTCGCTTCGCAGCCTGACCCGCCGGTTCGGCGACTTCACCGCGGTCGACAGCGTGACGTTCGATGTGCCGGAGGGCTCCGTCATGGGCCTGCTGGGCCCCAACGGGGCGGGCAAGACCACCCTGATTCGCATGCTGCTGGGGCTGCTAACGCCCACCGCTGGCGAGGGCCAGGTGCTGGGGTATGACCTGCGGACGAAGACGGAGGCCATTCGCCAGAAGGCCGGCTATATGTCTCAGCGATTCAGCCTGTATAACGACCTCACGGTGGAAGAGAACCTGCTCTTCTACGGCCGGGTGTACGGCCTGCGGGGCGCCGGACTGAACGACCGCAAGGATGAGCTGCTGGGGTGGAGCGGCCTTGGCGACCAGCGGCGCTCGCCCGCCGGCGAACTGGGCGGCGGTCTCCGGCAGCGGCTGGCCTTCGCCTGCGCCATCTTGCACCGTCCGCCCCTGCTGCTCCTCGACGAGGCCACATCGGGCGTCGACCCTGTGTCCCGCCGCAAGTTCTGGGACCTCATCTACGGCCTGTCGGACGGTGGCACCACGGTCCTGGTCACCACGCACTACATGGATGAGGCCGAGCACTGCGACCGGCTGGGCATGATTCTGGCCGGCAAGCTGGTGGCCCTGGGCACGCCGGATGAGCTGCGCCACGCCCACGCCGGCGGCGGCAGTCTCGACCAGGTGTTTGTAAACCTGGCGACGCAGCCAACATAAGCAAGAAAGGCCGGGGAAGTGGCATGAACTTCCGCCGGCCTTTTTCGCTTTGTGGCAGAACTTCTGCACCACCGGCCCGTCCAACAGGGGGAGGTGAGTGAAGTGCGAATAGCCAGAGCACTCCTTGCCGGTCTGACGGTTATCGCTCTTATTGGATGCTCTAACGTGCCCCCGCCACCATCCGTGGCTCCTCCCACACCCGCACCCGCACCCGCACCCGCACCCGCACCCGTCGAGCCAGTCGCCCAGCCCCCAGCAAGCGTGGTGGGGCGAGAAGTCTGGAGCGAGTCCTTGGGAACCGACCGCACAACCGCATCGGCGAATGAGGAAGTTGTGGTCGGCAGCGGGGAAGTGGTCGTAACCTGGATGCTGAATCGCCAGAACCCGGAGTCGCTGGGCCATCTGGTCCGCACCGAAGGCTACCCATACGAGCGCCTGAACGAGATTCCCGGCGTGGTTCAGGCGCGCTTTCCGCCGAACGGGCCGGCCAGGTGGGAAGCCTGGCTGGACTCCATGCCCGAGTCACGTGTGATTCTAGTGAGAGGGTCTGAGCCCACTGTGCGGGTCGGGTACAGGCACGGGGACGGCCCGCTGGGCATGGTGGAAGGCGACCAACTCAGCCTACCCTCGGGCCCCCTTACGCTGGAGTTCTTCTTCGACCAGACCATGGACCCGAAGAGTCTGACCCGCGCCCTTGACCTGTCATCTCCGGGATGGGGCGCTCCCGCCGACTTCTGGGGAGACGTACAGGCCCAGTGGCTGACGCCCAGCCACGCCCGCTGGACCCTGCCGGATACACCTCCGGTGCTGAACCTTACCGTGCGGGGCTTCCAGGACATTACCGGACTGATCACGCTGGACCGGCCCCTGCTGATAACTTGCAGCGAGACGCTGCCATACCTGGAGCGAGTTCACCTGGACACGCTGGCTGCCGACCGGGTCATGGAGATGCCCCTCGATATCATGGAGGCGATCCTTTCTCCCGATGGCCGGCAGATCGGCATTCAGGCCATCCGCCGGGCGAGCCCACCTGAGGTGGTTGTGGCTGACCTGGCCGCCAGCCGAATCCTCAAGAGCCCACTCGGTTACGGCACGCTGGCCTGGCTGGCCAATGGGGAACTGGCCGAGTTCGACCGGTCCGGAGAAAAGGATGCAGGCATGACCAGCTGGCACCCGGGCGGGATCTCTCCACCCAGGCGGCTTCCCATTGCAGCCTGGGCGCCGGTCCCCAGCCCAGGCGGCAGCCGGGTGGCGTATCTCGACCGCCTGGACGCCCCCGTCAAAGATGGCGTTACCCCATTCCCCGTTTCCCTGGTGCTGATAGACCTGAAGACGGGTCAGCGGCAAGTGATTGCGGACTTTGTGGAGGGCTACTACTTCGCGACCGAAGGGGACTACCGTCAGTGGGTAGCCTGGAGTCCCGACGGTCAGCAGATTGCGGCGCTATCGCCACTCTCTCGCACACAGGGCGCCCACCTGGTCGTGTATGATCTTACCAAAGGCACGCGACGCGTGGTCGGCGGGCCGGTCGCCTCTAGCCCGTGGGGCCAGAAACTGGCCTGGAGTCCCGATGGAAGCCGCATCTACGGCACAGCTGGCTGGGTCTATCCGTTGGATGGCACCAAGCCGGTCCACCTGCTCAACGCCGGCGGGACCGCGGGATACTGGGATGGCTCTGGTCGCCGGCTTCTTCTCTCGGAAGGGGTCTGGGGCCAGGTCTCGGTCCTCGATGTGGCCACCGGCGCCCGCACCCAGTTGGGCGATGGGTGGCCCGTGGGCTGGGACGGCGAGCGGGCCTACATTATTCGATGGCCGGCCAGCTCCTGGCGGTATCGATGGGATGCGTACTGATTGGTCTCGTACACGTGGGAGAAGGGCACTACCGGGATGTCCGGTAGTGCCCTTCCTGTACCATTTCGCAGACCACCTGGCGAAACACCCGCATGGCCGGCGACTCCGACCGGTCCCGGTGCGTGATCATCTGCGTGAGAATCTGCAGCGGCCCGCCCGACCACGGCAGCGCCACGAGGCGGCCCTGCGATACCTCCGCTGCCACAGCCACGGCAGGAAGCACCGTCACCCCCATGCCCAACAGGGCGCACTGCTTGATCGCCTCCACGCTCTGGAACTCCAGCGTCGCCGCTGGCTCTGCCCCGCACACGGCCAGCGCCCGCTCAAACTGGCGACGGTAGGCGCAGCCCCGCTCGGTGTACAGCATTGTCTCACCCCTGAAGTGACCCGGACCGACGGCGGGCAGGCCGGCCAGCGGGTGGTCGGGCGCCGCCAGTATCAGCACAGGCTCGGTCACCAACGGTTCCGCCACCAGCACGCCGGGCGGCAGCGGCTCCTCCAGAATGAACGCCAGGTCCAGCGTTCCGTCGCTCACGCGGCGCCGCAGGTCGCCCACGGGCCCCGGCTGGAACAGCAGCCGCACCTGAGGGTAGCGAGCGCGGAAGCGCTGCAGCACGGTGGGGAGCCGGTATGTGCACAGCGTCTCCGGAGCGCTGAACACAAGCGTGCCGGCCAGCTGTTCCCCACTGACGACGCTCAGCCGGGCCTCCTCGGTGAGGGCCAGAATCTGCTCGGCGTACCGCGCCAGCCGCTCTCCGGCTGCTGTGAGTTTCACCTGCTTGCCAAGCCGGTCGAACAGAGCCGCTCCCAGTTCGGCTTCCAGGGCCTGAATCTGGGCCGTTACGCTGGACTGCACATAGCCCAGGGCGTGAGCCGCCCGGGTAAAGCTCCCAAGCTCGGCCGCCGTGAAAAAGGTCTTTAGCTGACGCATCTCCATGGGGATGCCCTCCCATCGACCTGGTCGATGCTAAGTATCGAAATCCATCGCTTGCTCTGATGATACCCCAGGGGTACAGTGAGAGCAACCACATCGCAAAGGGGAGCAGCACTGGTGGATGCCCGAACGCTCGCCGCCGTCATCCTCACCGTCGTTTCCTGGGCCTCGGCCTTCGCCGGCATTCGGGCCGGCCTGGCGGCCTACTCACCCGCCCACGTGGCCCTGCTGCGGTATGCCGTGGCTGCGGTCGCTCTTGCCATCTACGCAGGCGCGGTCCGCATGCCTCTCCCTCGCCTGAGAGACCTGCCGGGCTTGGCCCTGCTGGGCGCGGTGGGCATCAGCTTCTACAATATCGCGCTCAGTTTCGGGCAGCAGCAAGTGCCCGCTGGTACGGCCAGCTTCCTGGTCGCCTCCGCTCCGGTGTGGATGGCGCTGCTCTGCCGAGACCGCCTGCGGCCCTGGGGCTGGGCGGGCATCGCCCTGAGCTTCGCCGGCGTGGGCGTGATTGCCCTGGGCAAGCGAGGCGGCGTTCAGCTGAACCTGCACGCCGTGGTGGTGTTGGTGGCCGCCCTCGCCCAGGCCACCTATTCCCTGGGACAGAAGCCCTATCTGCAGCGATACAGCCCCCTGCAGACCACGTCTTACGCCATCTGGGCGGGGGCCCTGCTGCTCCTCCCCTTCGGGGGCGGCCTGCCCCACGCGATCAGCACGGCGCCGTGGTCCGCAACCGCTGCGGTCATCTACATGGGCATCGTGCCCGGCGCGCTGGGCTACCTCACCTGGTCGTACGCCCTGTCACGCCTGCCCGCCGTCACCGCTGGCAGCTTCCTCTACGTCATCCCCGTCTTTGCATTGCTCATCGCCTGGGGCTGGCTGGGCGAGCTGCCCAGCCTCCTCTCCGTGGGCGGCGGGGCCTTAGTGATTGGGGGCGTGATTCTGACGACCACTACAAGAAATTAGGGACACCCGCGTCGTGGGTGTCCCTTTGCGCAGGAAATTCGAGACACGCATCTGTCTTGCCTGGGCTGAGACAGGGGGTCTCGATCCATCAGGGGAGGCGACTGCCGATGCAGCGCCGTGCGATGGTTTTTCATCCCTTTTCATTCCGTGCGGTGGTGTGGCGATTCCGTGCCTTTCTGTGCAACGATATGCAACAGCTTCAGCACGTGTGGCCGGCTGTGTGGCAGCCATTGGGCGCGATGATTCTCGTGAGCCGCGATGGCTGTGGTTCAGCCGCTATAGCCGACTTGCGACGAGACGGGATGACGTCGGGCGGTTTTGCGGAGGCGTGAGGTTCTTCGGGAGGTCCTGGCCGGTCTGCGTTTTCCTGGCCATCTGTGCGTTTCTGTGCAACGACCTGCAACGGTATTCGCTGGCGCGGCCGTTTGGCGGGAAGATTTCAGGGGCGGGCAGAGCGCCGATTGTGAGGAATGGGCGCTAGAGTTACTGACAATGGGTTGAGCCGCACCTGGGTTCAACCCCGTTGGTGTATAAGGATGCGCCTAGCATGCAAGTGATGGCCGCTTCGTCTTGGACCGACTTCGGCCACTGATAGTGCTGAGCTGCTCCGGACTTCCTTGTTCCGTGAAGCCACCAGGCAAACACATCCAACTTGAAGGCGTCAGGGAGAAGTCGTGTCCGGCTCCGTCTATGCAGCTTTACGTGGGGGCCTTCAGAGCCTCACGGTGATCAGAAGAACTGTCCCCCTTTACTCCCCTGTCCTTCTTCACGCTGGTGGCGATTCGGGTGGGACGGAAACAGCCAGAGGGGACTCCCTAGTAACCATGGGGTCCCATCCTTTGTATTGGTAGCGGACTATTTTACGAAATGCTCCGCTTTCGCCAAGATACTTTGCTGTCAGCCGGAGGTGCAAGCATTGAAGAAGCGTCTTTGGATCTGGTCCGGCATCGTCGCGGTCGTGATACTGCTGTTGTTGGGTGGACTCGTATCACGGATTCCTTGGGGCAAGGCTGCCTCCCCGAACCTGCTGACTTCGAACAACCTGATTGAATATGGGAAGAACCCAGGGCTCGGTGTAAGGCGACTGCAGCGGCAAGGCTACACGGGTAAGGGCGTCACCTTGGCTATCGTCGACCAGCCCATGAGGCGCGACCACCCTGAGTACAAGAACGCACCCATCACCTACTACGAAGTGCGGCCGGAGGACAAGGGCATGCGCTCGTCCAACAGTTCCCTTCACGGGCCGGCGGTCACCAGCCTGCTGCTGGGCACGTCGATCGGGGTGGCGCCAGACGTGACGCTTTTCTATGTGGCCATGCCCAGTTGGCAGCTCGACCAGAACGCCCACGCGGAGTCACTGTATAGACTAATCGACGTGAACCGCTCCCTGCCCGATGGCAAGAAGATCCGGGCAATCAGCATCTCGGACGGGGGCGATCCCAGTGAAAAGAACCCGGAAGCGTTCCAGAAGGCGATTGCGGATGCGGAAGCGGCTGGCATGTGGGTCTTCACCGTCGACTTCCCGGACCTGCGCCTGTTGCCCCTAGGCATCGATCCTTACAAGGATAAGGATGACCCGACAAACTACCGGCCGGCCTCCTGGGTACGCGGCATACCGTCCGGTCAGGAAAAGCACCTGTGGTTTCCCACCGAGCCCCGCACCCTTGCTACCGAATTGGAGCCGGGGGGCTATCGTTACGATGAACAGGGCGGGATGAGTTGGGGTATGCCCTACCTAGTGGGCGTGGTGGCGCTGGGGCTGCAGGAAGATCCGGCGCTGACCCGGGCGAACGCCGTCAAGTATCTGTGGGAGTCGGCCACGCCCTGGCAGGATGGCCGCATCATTAACCCGCGGGGTTTTGTGGAGATGGTGAAGCAGAACTAGCGGTGAACCACAGCGGGCCCCCGGTAACCGCCGGAGGCCCGCTGCTTCGTGTATTCTGCGGCTGCGCCCCCTTTCGCGCGTCCAGACAGCCGGTTGCCCCGCCCCATGGGAAAGATAAGCGACGACGCCCTGGATGCGACACCTCGGTCATATCACAACTGCGCTGCTGTCCTTACAGACGAAGTTGATCGAATCTGGTCCAGCGTAGTCTTCATGCCGAAAGACTACCGCCCGAGCCGAAGAAGCAGTGGCTACCGTCCCAGTGAATGGGCTATGCAGCCGCTGTTCTCGTGCTACCAGGCAGACGCCGGCCCGATGCTGGCCTCCTGTCGCGTCAGCATTCCGAGGAAGCGACTTGCCACCGCCCTCGTGCAGATTTTGGACGACTCGCCTAGCACTTGAGTGTCCAAAAACGAGCAGCAGACTGGGTAATCCGGGGGCTGGGAGCCTGAAAACCAGGTCTATGTCCCTCCTGACCCCCGAAAGGACACGCTGCAGAACCTCTCGTTCATTTCGCTCCGACTGGGCTCCTCCGTCCAAAATGTGCAGCAGACCTCTTGCCTTGCCACGGCGAGGCGTCTCTGGATGGCAGGCAGGGACGCAGATGAAGTTGGATCGTCAGCGCCGTGCCCCGCGGTGGGCGCTGTTCGAACCGGCTTCAAGCACCGATTCCCCGGGCCGTTGTCCCAGTCCTACATGAACCCCCGGCCCATTACGCACGCGTCTAGCCAGACTTCCGGCCTAGTGAAAGCAGGACCGCCTGCCTGCGCTGTGCATAGCCCATGCAGGCAGTTTTCGGCACTTGCGCCCATGCACCGGCCCGCTGCTGTACGCCGGCGGGACCAGAGGCCGACTTCGGTGAACTCTGCTTACTAGCCCGTGGTATACGCTGTCGGCCGGGTTGAAGGTAATGGCCCGTCAGTGAGAGAAGCAGGAATTCCACTACTTTTTCCCAGGGCGTCCTCTGGCGGATCGGGAAAAGGTAGCGGGAATAGCAATTTCTGGGGGTCTGTTCACCCCGCAAATGGCTCTATTTGGCCCTCAGCGGGAGCGTCTTGGTCCGAGTCAGGCCGGAAATGGTCGCTCTGACAGCTCCAGACCCTTATTTTTGTAGATTTCGCCACGTTTTCCCACATGATTGGAGACTCGCCCGGAAAAAAGTCGTGGAATCCAGTTGGCAGAGCGCCGTGGTCATTCGCACCTGTAAATGACATAACTGGATCCCACAATAACGACCTTGAAACGCACACGCTAATATTTCTGCCCACCTTCGGCGAAGGGGCCATTCATGGGGTTGCATCTTCATGCACTCGTGTTGAAACCAGGGAGCGGAATTACGGACCGGAGTTATCACATACGGGCCGCAATGCGAGATAGCGGTTCCCTCTGTCCCCCATAATCGCTCCGCAGTGAAGGAAAATCGGCCCAGTTAGCCCCAACAAGCGCCCCGCTCCTGGACGTCCAGTCCAGCGGCGGCAGTCATAGACTTTTCTTGCCACCGGGAGCAACCGTATTGCGCAGAAAACTCCCGGCTGGCACTGCCGGACAATCGATGGGCCATGGCCCACGCACACGATCACTCTGTGGCCCCGCTCGTGAGCGGGGCCGCCGGGCGTTCGGATTCCGGTGACGCCCTCCGCCCGATAGTTGCGGCCGCCTCCAGGCCCATTGGCCATGATCACTCGGACGGGATGCATGCAGCCGGGGGTCTGCCGGCCCCCGGTCGCATGCGGTGCGATACGTTCCTAAACAGCCTGAGGGGCACCCACCAGGGGTGCCCCTTTCCACGCTAACTCTTCTTCTCCCCGTCTTCGGAAGCCACGCTCTTGAACGAGTTGCGGAGTTCCCGAATCCCCTCACCGACGGACCTGCCCAGCTGCGGGAGCTTGGAGGGGCCAAAGATCAGCAGCGCCACACCCACAATCAGAGCCAGCTCCGGCAGACCGATCTTCTGGAACATGCGCTCAACCTCCTCTGGTCATCACAGTTCCAGCACGGCCGCAAAGACCAGCCGCCGCTGCGTCGGCACGTTGGCCGCAATCGAATTCGGGCTGCCCGCACCGGCGTCGACCAGGAATCGCTCGTACTCCTTGACCACCAAGCGGTACGGCTTGGTGCCCCGGGCCGCGGGCAGCTCCACCAGTCCGTTCCAGTTCAGGTTCTTCGGGTCGCCGCCCACCTGCAGCGTCAGAGCCACAGGGGCCGGGCCGGCGGGCATCCACCCAAGGTCCCCATCGGCCACGTTGGGCCGCCGGGTCTCCACCGATACCTCCAGTTCGCTGGGGAACCGGCCGACAGGCCCACGGGTGTAACCCGGGCCGCACACGGTAATGGCCAGCTTGGTGGGGAACTCGGGGTCGCCCACCATGCTCACCAGCCGGTCGGGGGCGATCTGGGCGAAGTCGGTCAGCACCACCCGCGACAGGTGCGCACCGTCGACGGACTTGGGCTGGTACCTGGCCAGGGCCAGGCGCACGAAGGGCCAGTACGACGGGCCTGCGTCGATCTCCATGTCGCAGTACCAGAGCTTGCGCTCCTCGTCGTAACCCACCGTGTGCCCGGCCACGCTGACCTTCGTGGCGGCGGGCAGCTCGTCCAGGGTGAGCCCAGTCCCCACCGCGACCGCCTTCTTGAAGTGCGAGGCCGAAGGCACAGCGTAGGTCTGCGCCGTCAGCCAGATGGGGTCCATGCCCCACTGGGTCACGTACGGCTTCAGCGCCTCTGGCGGGCGGTTCGACACGCCGAAAATGGGGAGAATCGGCAGCCGCCCGACACGTGAGGGTCCGGGCCACAGCACGGCGCCCAGCAGTTCGCCGTCGCCGGAGGAGAACCAGGGCCGCTCCATGTAAACCCGCAGGCCGCCGACCCGGCGCACGGCCACGCCGTCCTCAATGTCTTCCTGGCTCCAGCCGAAGGTCGGCACCACGTACAGGACTTTCGGTGCCGCCGGGCGGGACGAACTGAGCACATCGAGCTCCACGGGCGTCTCCATGGCCCGGGTGATGGAGCCCGGAATGTAGGCGTAGCCGATCTGGACCACGCTGCCATTCCCGATGGCCCCGCCGGCGATGCGGGCGATGGAGCCGGCCTTCGGGTCGGCCGTGTAGTCCACATCCCGCTGGTAGGCGGTATTGCCGTCCGGTGACGTGACCTCATCGCTGCCGGCCACGAACGGCCCGTTGGCCAGCAGCTTGGCGGTGGTGCCCGACAGGGCCACGTTCTCCGTCGCCCTCTCCTGGAAGTACTCCGCGAAGCGGGTGGTGCCCACCGCCGTGTACTTGACCCGCCGGTACTTCGTGTCGCCAAAGCTGTGCTTGTGGTGCAGGGTCAGCTGGGTGAACCCGTAGTCCACGGGAATCTCAGCCGCCTGGGCCCGCCCGCCGATCAGCTTCCACTTGGGCTCCGCCAGGGGGTCCACCGGCTCCTGCCACTCCGCCTGTACATCGACCTTGATCGTCGATTTGCCGTGCACGGTCATGGTGTCGTTCAGCCAGGCGAAGGTGTCGCCCAGCCCCCGGTCCATGTGGAGCTTCACGAAGCTGGGAATCTCCATGGGCTGCTTCACGGCGTGCACCAGCGTCAGCTCCCGGTAGGGCGTCACCATCCAGTGAATGCCCCAGGCAACGATCTTCTCAAAGGCCGCCAGCTGTGCGGGTGTCAGCCCGCGCTCCTTGATCCACTGCCAGACGCCCATCAGTTCCAGGTCCGCCCTATCGATGTACGACGACAGCCGCACCTTCGCGATCTCCGCCTTGGGCGCCTTCACCGTCAGCACCCGGGTGGTGGGGTCAAAGGCCGGCTGACCCGAACCCTCTTCGACGCGGATGCGGAAGGGCAGTGCGCCGGGCCACAGCCCGCCGCCGTAATCCACCTGGGTCAGGGGGATCGGCAGAGCCCCGGGAAGGCCCACCAGAGTGGCGCCGCGGGCGATGGGGTCAGGCAGGTAGGGCAGCGCCAGCTCCTCCTCGGCGTGGACGCCGTCCGCGAAGGGAGCATCCTTGGCGATGATGGCATCGTAGGCCGCCTGATCCAGCCCATCGGGCGAGTCGAACATCCCGTGCAGTTCAGCGGTCAGCTGGGCCACCCGGGGCGGGGCGATGTGCCGCTCGCTGGCCTCCACCGATGCCACATCGTAGTTGCTGCGAATGACCAGGCGCTCGGCGGACTCGCCCTCGGTCATGGTGTGCTTCAGCACCACCGCCGGGTTGGCAATGGGGTCGAAGCGCCGGTAGGTCATCTCCTCCGATGCCTTGGAGAAGTCGGCAGATGTAGGATCGAGGGGCAGGGAGTTGCCCGCCAGATCCACCGCTCGAGCCTTCAGCCGGTACGTGTTGCCGAAGCGCAGCCGGGGCAGGGTGCGAGGCGCCGCCTTGAACGAGGCTTCCAGGCCGAAGTCCGGGTGCGCCTTGTTCTCGGCCTGCTGGACCGTGTCTTCGTTGTCAATCATGCGGCCCGGACGGGTGGCCACCAGGCTCCAGCCTTCCCAGCGCAGCAGCGACTCGTGCAGGTACAGGTCGGTGGAGGAGCCGTCAGCCGACTCGGTGACGCCCATGCTTACGTAGCCTTCATCTTCGTGGGTCAGCGTGATTTCGCCGTCCTTGAAGTGGTACTGGCCCACCCGGCGGCAGAGCGAGCGCCACTTGCTGGCCTTGCCGTCGTAGACGTCAACCCGGTAGCCGCGGGTCAGGTCCTCGGCGTACAGCTCGGGCGGGGCGCCGCCCTCCGCTGCCGTGTTGATCTGAGCCGACGTCTCCAGGGCCCGCACCAGCCGGAGCGCCCGGCCGGATGCGGCCAGCTGCAGACCGCCGGTCCGCAGCGCAGGCGCAGGCTGCCGGTTGGGCGTGTCCGCCGTCCGGTGGACCTGGCCTCGGATCAGGGTGTTGGCGAAGTCTGCAGCCTTCAGGCCTGCGCCGTCCACATCCAGCTGCATCAGGTGGTAGGTGTTGGTGTCGCTCAGGTCCAGCATGCCGCCAGACAGGTCCGGGTTGGCCGGACGGGGCCGGGCCGCAAACGTCAGCCCATCGAGCGTGTAGTTGGTGCGCGGTGTCACGTCGGTGGTAGCGTTCGACCGGGGCGACCACACGACGCTCACCTCTACAGTGGATGAAGGCGGAATCGCCCCATCCATCGGCACTTCCAGGTCGAGAACCAGCCCGAGGCGGCGCATGACTTCGGGGAAGTCACCCAGCGAAGCTACCACCTGGTGGAAGTCGATGTCGGGCACCTTCAGGGCCAGCCGGCTGGCCGAGCTGGGCTTGTAAAACTCCCGCAGCTGGAAGAAGTCTCCCCGGGGGTTGGCGGTAGCACTGGGCGGTACCGCCTTGTTCTTGGTGAGAATCTCTTCGTGTTCGTTGCGCAGCTGCTGGTCGGGGTCAAAGTCGCCCCTTGTGGGGCTCTGCCGGCCGAAGTAGTTGGCGATGAGGCCGAAGGACTTGCGGCTGCTCAGCGTCTCCACATCGGGGTAGGCCGCCGCATTCTGGGTGGCCATTTCGGAGTACTGCTGCTTGATGAACGACATGATGTGGCGGGTGGGGAACGAGCGAATGCGGCGGGTGGCGAGGTTCTTGAACTCGAAGGGCCGCACGTACGTGGTCGGCTTGAAGAGGCGGCCCCACAGGTCGCTGCTGGGGGCAGCCGAGATCACCGTGGCCGGCAGGACCAGGCCGTTGCCGAACCGCACGGAGAACTGCTTCGCCGTGGCCGGCCAGTTCAGGAAGTCGGGAAACTGCGCCAGTTCCGGCTTGGGCAGGCCTTCGTTGGTCTGCAGGCGGGGCGATACCATGACCGACAGCTGCAAGCGGGTACCACCGGTGCCACCGATGACGCCGCTGGGCAGGGCGGTCCAGATCACTGTCTGCTTCTTCACGCTCCCGTTCCCTCCTATTCTGCGAGCCTGGTAGATTCGGCCGGCCCCGGCTGTCGCAGGGGACCAAGCCGGCTAGTCATTGGCGTAAGCCAGGCAGTACTCGTCCCAGTGAGGCTTGTCCATCAGGTCGGCAAACAGCGGGTCACCGTTGGAGCCCTTGAACTTGCGCTCCACCGACAGCTCCACGCTGGCGCTGAAGAAGAGAATCTCCACCTTCACGGTGAGCTTCGCCTGTCCCCAGACCTTGTCGTTGGGAATGTCGTAGGTCAAGCTCATGTAGAACTCCACCGAGATGGTGATGATGCCCAGGATCTCAAGGGAGCCGCCCATCTTCAGGTAGCCGGTCAGCGTTGCATCGTCGCCTTCCATCTTGTAGTAGATGCCGGCCATGATGTACACGCCGCCCGACGCTACGCCAATGTCCAGCGCGAAGTTGCCGCCGAACTCGAAGGAGGCTTCCAGGAGCTCGATGCCGTCCAGGCCCAGCCCGATGCCGAAGAAGCCGCCGCCGCCGAAGCAGGAGACCGTCAGCAAGAACGGATTCTGCCGCTCGCAGAAGGCAAAGCGCAGGCGGACGGGATCGCCGTTGAAGGGAATGTGCAGCCCCGCCGACAGCGACATGTTCTGGATGGCCAGCACGCCCAGCGTCAGGTTGGGAATGGCGAGGGTGTAGCCCGCCTTCACGCCTGCGGGGCTGATGTCTACGCTCAGTCCGCTGCCGCCACCGCCGCCCGTCTTGCTCTTGAGGAAGCTCTGCAGGGCGTTGACAAACGAGAGCGGCCCCACGAACTTCACGTCGGCGATCTCGGGCTTCAGGTCGGGCTTGGATCCATCCGACGCAGTGAAGATCAGTTCCTTGAACTCCACAATGATGAAGCTGGTAACCGGGGCGATCAGGTCGATCTTGAAGTGCTTCAGTTCGCCCCGGATCTGGTATGTCGGCGATCCTCCATCGAACGAAACGAAGAAGCGCCCGGTAATGCGCAGCGACGTATCATCCATGGTCTTGAAGATGTGCGTCGGGTCGTCCTTCACCCTGGGCGTCCAGGTCAGGTTGGTCTCCACGCCAAGGGGCACGCCGTCGGGGTTCTCCTTGCCGTCGGCACCCTCGGGGTAGACCACCCGGGCCGTTAGCTTGGGCACCTTGTCGGTGTTGCCGGCCTCGGCCAGATTCAGGGCCTGAATGATCTTCGACAGCAGAATGCCGCCCAGAATCTTGGCCTCGTCGCTCAAGAACTTCTCAGGGTCGAAGTTGCCGCCGACAATGTCGCTCACCGCACCGCCCACGGGGCCCAGCAGCTTGGAAAGGCCGCCGATGTTGGTGTTGGGCGTGGCCACACCGCCGGCCATGTTGGCCGGGAACATCTGCTTGACAGCGTTCTTTACTTCAGCGAAGACCTGGCTCTTGTTGACGTTGGCGTCGAAGCCGGACTGCAGGTAGGCCTGCGCCATGGCGATCCTGGCCTGGGCCGGCTGGCCCGTCATGCGCTCCACGGATTCAATGTTGATCTCTGCCTCTTCCATGGCGGGGAAGAAGCGGGGCGCATCGGTCGACAGGGCGCTGGACTGGTCGGGCACATCGCCGCCGAAGGTGAGCGACCTGGTGGGGAAGGCCGTATCGCCGGGCTTGGTAGGTACGGCGAAGGCCATGGTCTGGCCGTTCATGGAGCGGGTGCGGCGACCGGCGGGGCCGGTGGCGAAGTTCTGGGCGACGGTGGCCATCTTGGCCTGATCGTTGGAGATGTCGCTCTTGATGAAGGCCAGCCCCACGGTGAGGTCCAGCTTGCGGCCCTCAATGTCCTCCATGACAGCGTGGAAGTTGAAGTCCTGGCCGCCCACCCGCACCCAGAACGAGGACTCGCCGCTGCCCGGCACAATGGGCGCCGGCAGGTCGATGTTGGGCGTGGTCAGCGACGTGAGCCGAATGGACCGGAAGGGCAGCTTGCGCCCGCCAAAGGACTGGCCGGTGCCAGGGTAGGTCTTTTCCGGTTCGCGTACGATGATGAACTTCCGCTGCCGCAGGTAGGCGGCGGTAGCGCCCGAGGGCGTGGGCTGGAACTTGCGCTCGGTGATGGTAATGAGGCTAGCCCGGTGTCCCAGCGGGAAGAGGTAGCCCTTCTCCACCACCCGGACGTAGGTGTCACGACCCATGACGGCCCGGTGCCGCCACTCTTCCAGGGTGAAGGCGCCGAAGGGGCTGAACTGGCCGTGCACGTTCATCCAGGCACCCAGGCTGGTCAGCATCAGCCGGTCGACCTTCACGGGCTTCGGCCGGTAGTTGGGAATCTGGAAGTCCGAGGTGAGCCGCACAATCTGGTTCCGCTGGGCGCTGGTCAGCGACATGCGGAAGGGCGACGTGTCGCCCGAGGCGGGCGGCGGAGCGCTGGCGTTGAAGTCCGGCGACCAGATGGCCCGAACGGTCCGCATGGCCGTGCTCTGCTCATCTACCCTGTTGTTGTCGCGCACGCCCAGGCGGGTGTGCCAGAGTTCGGTGGCGCCGTCGTGGGTGACGGGGGCCTTGGCATGGGCCCAGCCGCCGTACTTGTTGGGCGAAATGATCACCCGGTACGGCGCCTCGATGGCCGTGAAATGCTCGGCGGGCTTTTCCACCTTGGGCGCCGGGAACATATCAACCGTGGCGATTTCGCAGTCGCAGTCGTCGTCGCTTGTTTCGACGATGCCGGTCAGGCGGTTGGTGGTGACCTTGACGGGCAGCGCCAGGGGCGGTGCAGCTGCGTTGGGCGCCGTGCTCAGCCGGTACTCCGCCCAGCTCAGCAGCATGGGCAGGTCGTACGGAATCTCGGTGACGGCGTTGGGCACCAGGAAGGCCAGACGGCTGGGCCCCGCCATGCGGGAGGCCACAGGGGGCGCCGCCGGCGTCTCGTCGCCGGGCGAGCCGGGGGTCTCGGTCTCAAAGAAGGCACGCTCGGCGATGTGCTGCGGCTGGAAGTGGACAACCACGTAGGCCGGCTTGTTGGCCTGGGTGCGAGTAAGCTTCGCGGCCTCGGTGGCGCTGGTCCTCAGGGTGAGGTTGACGAACTCAAAGCGCAGCACCAGCAGGTCTTCAGGCCGAAGCACACTCACGGTGTAGTTCAGCGGAATGAAAATGGGCGCTGCGATAATGTCGAGGTTGGGCCGCACGATGATGTTGTCGTTCGGGGACGGATTGTCGATCTGGTTGCCGTTGGTCGGCCCGTCGCTCGTGGCCGCCGGCTTCAACTTGAAGTCGAACAGCTTTAGCTTGGGGCCGGCATCCAAGGTGAGCGGCTCCACCACGGCACCGGCCATGGGGGCGCTCAGGCCCTGCATGACCGGGGCGCAGGTGGCCCGGGTCAACTGACCGCCGCGGGTCATGAGTTCCAGGGCAGAACCGCTCTCGTCGCCGCCGCCCACGAGGACGCTGCAGCCTGCGGCGTGAAGCCACGTGGGCTCCTTCGCCGCGTCGGCCAGGAGGGCGGTGCTCAGTGTGCCGTCTTTCTCTACGCCCACGGCAAACCGCAGGTTATTCAGGCTCAGCTGGAAGTTGCCCCCGTTCTTCCCCTTCAGGCCGTTGGCCGCCTCGAGCACGGCCCGCTCGCCAGCCGCCACCGACTCCGCCACCAGCACTCGCCGGGCTTCGCCGGTCTTGTTGAGGCCCGCTTCCATATAGAGCGCATCGAAGGCCTGCCCCGGGGCCAGCAGCTGCCAGCCCGCAGGGGTCTGGAAGGCGCTGCCCAGATGCCACGTAAGGTCGCCCCGATCGAGGGCGATGAACGTCCGGCGGGCCGGGGGCATGTTCAGCAGGCTGGGGTCGCCCGCCTGGCGCAGGGAGATGGCCAGAGAGTGGGCCAGCAGGTCGCCGTCGCCAAGGCCGGTCACCCTGGCCACCTTGGCGCCGCTGATCCGCATCGTCCAAGTGGAGAGGAACTCGGCCTTCGCGCTGCCAGAAAGCCTCAGTTCGGCGGCAGCCCCCAGCGTGGCTGCCCGCAGGCTCAGGTCAACCTTGCCGCGCAGAGCCGCCTGCCCGGTAAGCCAGGCCACGAACGGCACCTCGCCGGCAAACCCGCCCAGAGCCATGCGCAGGCGCATGGTCCACCTGTGGTTGGCCTGGGGCAGAATATCGGCGGAAAGGTCGGCAGGCAGATCGGTGCCGGGGAAGGTGGCATCCCGCAGAGCGAGTCGAATGCCCTGGGCCGAACGGTCCACGGTCAGGCTGGGCTTCCCGCCGAAATTGCGGGTGTCAATCACCCACGCTTCCTTGCCGTCGATCAGGAACGAAGCACGCTCTCGTTCTGTGGCCAGGTCAAAGGTGCCCGATTCTTTGAGGCCTGCGGCCCGCGTCGCCGACGAGAAGCCCGCGACGATGGTCACCCCGCCGGCCAGCCGGAAAAGGTCCCGGCGGGAGATGCCCCCGCTGTCTTGTGGGGCCTGCCCGGCCCCCGGCCCCTTACGGCGCAGGAACCCAAGGTTCAACCCGGTGGTTCGCAACACGCCACCTCCCCATTTCGTGCAAGAGGCTCCTGTGGGAATAAACCCCAGTCAGACCGACGGTAAACATTCGTCGGTTTAATGGATATCCCTGGAAGTAGCGGCTCAATAATCTCCAAGGGAAACCGCGCCCAGCTTCGACAGATCTCGCACCCGCCTTGTGCTACACTCCCACCCGAGGGGGTTGGAGTGTGCCTCTGCGAAGTCGGGTCCGTGTGCTGCGCATCCTGGTGGTGCTGGCTGCCGTGCTCCTGTCGAGCCGGCTCCTGTGGATTCAGACTGTGCGGGCCGAAGAGATCGCGGGCCGCATGGAAGAGCTGCGCGTTCACTCCCGCACGCTGCTGGCAGCCCGGGGCACCATTACGGATCGCGACGGCAACGTGCTGGCAATCTCCGTGGCGACCTTTTCCGTGGCCGCCAACTCCGCCGCGATGGATGAGGAAGGCAGGCGCGCTGCAGCCGACCTGCTGGCCCCCGTCCTCGGTCTGGCGCCCGATGCGCTCTTCGGGCAACTGCAAGGCAGCCCGAAGGCAGGGAACCTTACGCTGAAAACCGGGCTGACCATGGGTGAGGCCGAAGCCGCGGAAGCGCTGCTGTGGAAGAAGCGCAGCAAGCTCGGCCACGTGTGGGTCAAGTCGGAGGTCAAGCGCTTCTACCCGCAGAGCTACACCGCGAATCAGGTGCTGGGGTACGTGGACGGCGAGAACCACGGCCAGTACGGGCTGGAATCCTGGTTCGACAAACAGCTTCAGGGGCAGTCGGGCCAGATTCGGGCCGAGTTTACCCGGAAGGGCGCGCCAATCGAAGGCACCGTGAAGGTGGACGTGCCCGCCACCCCGGGGCAGACGGTGGTCTCCACGCTCAGCCTGCGCCTTCAGCAGCTTGCCGAGACGCGGCTGGAGCGCGCCGTTAGCCAGCACGATGCCAAGCAAGCGCTCGCTTTGGTGATGGATGTACAGACGGGCGAGATCCTGGTCATGGCCATGCGCCCCGGGGCAGACCCGGGTGACCGGACGACCTGGGGCAAGCCTGTGAACTATGGGCGGCTGAACAACTGGGCCGTCACGCCCATGTCGCCTGGCTCCATCTTCAAGCCCGTCGTTGCGGCGGCAGCGCTGGAGGAGAACGCTGTGTCGCTGAGCAGCCTGTTCGTGGACAAGGGCGAGCTCGTCATCGACGGGCAGCGGATTCAGAACTGGGACGGGCGCATCCCCACCACCCCCCTGCCGTCGACGCTGGCAGAGCTCATGCAGCAGTCGAGCAACGTGGGCCTGATTCAAGTCGGCCGGCAGATCCCCCATGAAGCCTTTGAGCGGCGGCTGCGGGGCTTCGGCTTCATGGAGAAGACGGGCATTGAGGTCCCGGGGGAGCAGGGCGCCGTGGGTCTGGACAGGTTCGAGAAGAAGAAGGCCATCGACTGGGCCAGCATGTACATCGGCCAGCATCTGGAGGTCACGCCGGTGCAGATGATCACGGCCATCGGCTCCATTGCCAACGGGGGTTACCTGGTCCAGCCCCACCTTGTGCGCGAGGTGCGGGACGCGGATGGCAAGGCCGTCTGGAAGTCGCCGTCCGGCCAGGTGAGGCAGGCCATTTCGTCGGCCACGGCGGCTGAGGTGCGCAGCCTGATGATCGGCGTGGTTGAGAAGGGCACGGGGTCGCTCGCAAAGAGCCCCGGCTACACACTGGGCGGCAAGACGGGCACAGCCCAGAAGTTCGAGCGGGGCCGCCTCAAAGAGCGAGGGCTGGTCAGCTTCATAGGGTTTGCCCCCGCTGCCAGCCCTCGGATTGTCATGCTTATCATGGTTGACGAGCCCGGGAGTCGCGACGCCACCGGCGGAAGCGTGGCAGCGCCCATCTTCGCCGACCTGCTGCCTGCCGTGATGCAGGCGGTGGGGGTGGCCCCCCAGTCGCGCTAGCTTGGGTACTGCTCTTCGAGCTTACGGAGGTTGGGGATCAGGCGTCTCAGGCAGCCGGGAACCCAGTCGTCGCCCCAAATGGGGATCATAGCCATCGCATCGCCATCATCCCAAATGGCGCGGGCCTTTATGAAGTCGGGCATGGCGGCCATCTCCTCTTCCGACAGGGGCCGGACCGACTGGTAGCCACGCAGAAACGCATCCCTGGCCGGCAGGTCCTTCATCATCATCGGCGCCAGGTCGTAGGCGCGCCAGCCATAGCCGCCGTGATCGAAGTCGAAGAGCGTCACCGCACCATCATCCGTGAAATGGTTGTTGCCGCCATGCACGTCGGCGTGAATGATCCCCCAGCTCCCCGGCGGCAGGGTGAGGGCGCCGATCCTTTGCCGGACGCGGGCGGCCATATCGGTCAGGAACTGGGCATCTTCGGGCGCCAGCAGGCGCAGGTAAGGTTGCATGCGCTGCATGGGCAGGTCGATCAGGATCACCAGATCCAGCGAGTAGCGGGTGTGTGGCGTGGTGAAGCGGTCAGCACTCAAGTGGAGCCGAGCCACCGCCTGGCCCAGGGCCTCGTTGTGGCGGGGTTCCATGTCCCGTACATGGACACCGGGGGCGTAGGTGAACAGGGCGTAGTAGCGCTGGCCTTCCGGCGCCTCGAGGACCCCCAGGCTGTCGCCGTTGCGCCGGCGGACAGGGTGGGAGACCGGGACTCCCTCGGCAGTCAGGTGGCCCAGCAGGTCCAGCTCAAAGCGGACGTCGCCCTCGCTCCGGATCCAGGCCTTGTTGTGCAGGTAGACCCGGAGTATGTAGCGAACGCCCGCCGCCTCCACCAGGTAGTTGTCATTGAAGCCGCGGCGAATCAGGCGACAGGTCACGGAGCCGGGCAGGTCATACTCGCGCTGTACAAGCCAGGCGAGATCGTCAGCAGCGAACGTCGAGTAGAGCGTTCGCACCCCCGGGTGGTGCGTCACGGAATCTCCTCCGTTTCCGGACAGACTAGTCCCAATATAGCCGGATGGCAAATTGCTGTAAAGGTGCCACGGTTGCGGAATTGACCGAACCGATTGAGCCACAGCCGGCCGGCACCCGCATAATCCTCTGGGGCCACAACGGGACACATCTGGCGCGGCCCCACCTGGATGGGGGAACACCCTCGTAGATCGGTAACCTCACCTCGGGAAGTGCCGAACTTTAAGCCTAAACCATCCGTATTCTACGGTAAGAGAATGCGGAGGTGACACCACGTGGCAAGGACCAGGCGATTCTCCGCAGAGTTGGAGTTAGGGGCGTACGGCGAGGACGAGTATCACGCCAGACTCACGGAGCTCTATGAGGCCTGCCCGGAGGCACACGGCTACACCGAAGAGGAAGTGGAAGACTTCCTCGCCGCGGCACAGTACCTCGACATGTGCCAAACGAAGGATGTGGTGCTGAGCCTGCGCCGGGCACGCATCACCTATCCGCTGGATCTCGCGTTCGATCATGACCGGCTGTGCCGGCACATCCTCCGCCGGTGGGCCGACCCGGCCCTGCGGCAGCAGTTCCTCAGAGACGCCATTGAAGTCAACTACGGGGTGTTTGGGAAGCTGAAGAAGGCCCCCGATTCGGCGCTCATGCAGCTGATCATCAAGCAAATCACACCCGCTGTCGCCCGGTCCGTGTTCCGCCGCGTGGGGCTTCACGAGGCGCTGGAGCAACTCCGGGAGGTTCTCACGCCCGAGCAGGTCACGCTGAATGAGGAGCTCATGATGATCGGCAGGCTCAAGATGCACCAATGCCTTGCGGAGCCGGAACCCCCACGGTCCCAGTCCCGCTGGGAGCAGCAGAAGCTGATGAAACGCATCAAGCTGCGGGACGTGCAGTTGCACGCCATGAGCCGCAGCCTGCACCGGTTGCGCCGGCAGCGGACAGCTCTGCTGGCACGGCTGCGCAAAGCTGGGCGCACGAATCAGCCGGAACTGGACGCCCTGGCCGGAAAGCTCGAAGAGGTGCGGCAGCAGCGAGCGGCAGCGGAAGAGCGGCATGCAGCCGCACTTGCTGACCAGAGGCAGCGCTTCGAAGAAGCTGCTGCTGCACTGCGCCAGCAGATTGCGCAGGCACGAATCGAGTCTGATGCCGTCGTGGCCATGCGCAGCGCCTGGCTCCCGAAGCAAGGGGGGCGATTGCCGTGAAGAAGGACTGGCTGTTCGGTGTCCAGTGGGGTAGACCACTGGCAGATGCGCAGGCTGAGTTGGATCAAATGATGGCGGCGGACCCTGCCGCAGCCGCCATACCAGACAGTGAAGCGGAAGACTTCGTAGTGGTAGCCAACATGCTGCACTCGGTGCGGCCGGAGCTTGCCCTGCGGATCTGCCGGGCGGTGGGGGTGCACTCCTCCTACACTAGTGAAAAGGCGCGCCGCCGGGCTGTCATTCTCACCCTGAGGCGATGGCGGAACCCGCAGACGAGGGATGTGCTGATGGCGTACCTTCCCGAGGTTTCCCGGGCCGGCTTCCCGTTCCCGAGCATGAACCCGGAGCTTTGGACGCAGGAGCTCTTCCGGGAAGCCTTTGAGCGAAGAGCCGATGTGGCCTGGCTGGTGCACATTGGCCGCAAGTTGGGTCGGTTCACCGACCTTCAGCCCTGGCTGGCGACCCTCGGAGAACACGCTTGGGTCTACTATCAGTTCTGGCTCAACATAGGCAGGCTTTTGCACCGACGGTTTTTCTGCCCTCCGGCGGCAGCCGGCGTGACTGAGGCCAACCAGGCCCACATGCAGGTGGCAGCCGCATCCATGGCCCTGGAGGAGACCCTGCGGGAGAGAGACCGCCAGTCGGGAGACCTGCGGGGCAGCGTGCGCCGCCTGGAGCAGGACCGCAAGGAGATGAGGTCGCGGGCCCGGAGGGCTGAACTGGAAGCCAAGGCGCTGCTGCCCCAGGCCCGCGGCGAGGTGGATGCAGCACGCAAGGCCCTGAAGGAGCGCCTTGTGGCCCACGAGCGGGAACTGGCAGAGCAGGCTCGCCGGCAGGAAGCCCTGTTGGTCTCACTGCGGGCGCAGCTCGATGGCATCCGTCACAGCCTGATCAAACGGCTCTCGTCCTTCCCGCCCGTCAACGCTCTGGACGGACGCACAGTGTTGCTGCAGGGAGAGCAGCCCGAACTGGAGGCGGCCCGGTTGCTAGTGGAGACAGCGGGCGGGCAGTTCGCGACCCAGGGCGGCGAAATCGTGCTGGAGGCCTCGGCAACCCTGGTGGAGGTCGAGCAGGCGTTGCGGCGCCATGCGCTCAAACGGGTGCTGATCATGACCGACGGCCTCCACCGGCGCAAGGGCAAGCGACCCGGCATCGCGGTGGCCGGTTTCCACGCCTACACAGCCGGTGGCCACCTGATCGCCGAGCGCGGTGAGCCGGTCTGCTGCGGCACCGCTTCTAGTGCCATGCAAGCCGAATACGGCGGCCTGGCCATGGCCCTCAGCTGGTTGCTCGCCACCGAACCGGCGGCGGGTATGCGGGCCGAGGTCTGGACCGACTGCAAGTTCATGGTGAACAGGCTCCGGCAGACCACCCCGCCGGAACGGCAGTTGGGCTGCGTCATGCTCGACCGCCTGGTCCGGCGGCAGCTGCAGCAGCTCCACGCCCTCGGGTGTCAAGTGGACCTCCGTTGGGTTCCCCGTGAAAGAGTCCACGCCGTGGATCGCCTGTGTGACTGGGCCTACCGGCAGCAAACCTGGTATCACAGGCAGGGCGAACGGCGCCCGCTCAAAGCCTTCCTGGAAGCTATTTAGCAGATGGCAAGCGCCCTGGCTGGGTACAGCCAGGGCGCTTGCCATCTGCTACTGTTCAGGCGGACGTGCCGTAGAAGACCGGACCACCAGTCCCGGCAGGTACCGGACCGAGCGCCGGTAGGGCCGGGCTTCGCCATCCATCAGGTCGCAGAGCAGTTCGGCCGCCTGCCGCCCAAGCTCCTCCTGCGGATGGGCCGCGGTGGTCAGCGGCACCCCGGCGGAGGCCAGCAGGTTTGAGTTGTCGAAGCCGGTGACCGAAATGTCGTCCGGCACCCGGAGGCCGGCCCGCTCAAGCACGGGCAGCACTTGCAGGGCAATCTGATCGTTGTAGCAGACCAGCGCCGTGGGCCGGTCGGCACCGCTGACCAGGCCCTGCACGAACTCCACGGGCTTGAGCTCCCGCTCGCGGGTCGAGTACCGGCAGAACCAGTCCTCCCGCGGTAGAATGCCGCTGTCCGAAAGGGCCAGCCGCACACCCCTCTCCCGCTCCACGCCCTGCACGTCGTCGGTTTTGACCAGCGCCGCGATCGAACGATGGCCAAGGTCCAGGAGGTGCCGGGTCAGCTGGTAGGCGCCGCCGCAGTCGTCCAGCGTGACGGCAGGCGCACCGAGGCCGAAGTAGGTGCCGTTGATCATGACATACGGGAGGCCCCGATCTGACATCGCCTGGTACATGCTCAGGTTGGGGTCGGGGAGGGCGCTCTGGGCGGGCTCAATGATCAGCCCGCTCACGCCCCGTTCCAGCATCTGCGCCAGGCAGGCCGGCTCCCGGTCCCGCTGGTTGTCGGTGCTGGCCAGTACCACCCCGTAGCCCCGCTCGCTCAGGTACGCCTCGATCCCCCGCACAATGCTGGGAAAGATGTACTCCGAGAAGTAGGTCGTAACCACGCCCACCAGAGCAGGGGCGCCCCGCCGGCCGCCGCCGGCCCGGTTCAGCACGTAGGTGCCGCTGCCATGCCGGCGGTCCAGCCAGCCTTCCTGCACAAGATCGCCCACTGCCTGCCGGAGCGTGTGGCGGCTTACGCCCATGGCCTCCGTCAGCTCGGGCTCAGGCGGGAGCCGGTCACCGGAACGCCAGTCGCCCGAGCGGATGCGGTCCAGAATCAGGTCCTTGACCTGCTCATACTTGGGCTTGCCACCCGCACCGCCGCCCGTCGCCATGGCCATGCCCCCCGAAGGTTAGTTGTTGTGGTAGTAGACGTCCCAGCCGAGGTACTTGCTGAAGGCCTCGTCAATGGCCTGGGCGCAGCTGGACAGGTTAATGGCCACATGATGCTCAAAGCCATACTCGCAGATGTAGCGGAGCAGCCCCTGCATGTCGGGAATCTCGATGACGCCGTAGCCGCCGAAGGTGGTAAGGGGGTCCTGGGTCATTTCGCCTTCGCCGACGTAGGCGCAGACCGTGCCGGTCTCGTCGTCGGTGCTGACACGGCAGTAGGTGACCGCCGAGGGCTTGATGCGGCCCACGACCGTCCCGTAGGTGTTCTCCTTACCCACGGTGCCCGCGATGATGGCCTGGTAGTCCATCTCCAGGTCAATGAAGACCGACTTCGGCAGATTGGAGCAGTGGAAGATGACCGCCTTGTTGGGATCGCCGCCGTAGTTGTTGTTCCAGTCCACCAGCGCCGAGGGCTGGCGGGTGGCCAGCTGCATGGCCAGCATGCCAACCACGCCGGGCACGTCCACTTCGCAGGCGCTGGGCAGCAGGCTGTTGCTCATCATGGACATGATGGTGCAGGGCACCACGCCAAAGAACTCCTCGAGGGCGGTCCAGCACTGAATGGCGGTGGCGTCCAGCTTGTTCTCGGTGACCCAGTTGTCGATGGCAACGCCCATCTTGGCCATCTTCAGCAGGGCCTCGGCGGGCACGCCCGTGGTCGGGGCGTACTCCTTCATGGCGTGCAGCTTGGCGACAACGGCGGGATCCTGATCGGCCAGCCGGTTGGTCTTGCCCATCAGCTCAAACAGGTCGATGGTCTCAATGGTGATGCCGGAGGCCTCAAACAGCTTCTCGCTGTAGCGAACGGTGTTAAAGGCGGCCGGCCGGGCGCCGATGGCGCCGATGCGGGCGCCCCGCAGGCCCTTGACCACCCGGCAGGTGGCGGCGAAGGTGCGCAGGTCTTCCTTGAAGGACTCGGTGGTCGGGTCGACGGTGTGGAGGGTGGTCAGAGAGAACGGAATGCCATACTGCCGCAGGTTGTTGCAGACTGACATCTTGCCGCAGAAGGAGTCGCGGCGGTCCTTAATGGTCATGTTCTCGGCTTCATCGGCGAAGGCGTGCACGAGTACGGGCACGTTCAGGCCGGACATGCGGATGGTGTTGGCCACACCGCGCTCGTCGCCGAAGTTGGGCAGGGTCACGAGAATGCCGTCGATCTCGTCCCTGTGGGCCTTGAACAGCTCGGCGCACTTGGTGGCGTCGGACAGAGACTCGACGGAGCCGAACTTGGTGTCCTCGGGGGTCAGCGCGATGACCTCAATGCCCTCATCGGCCAGAACCTGCAGCATGGTCTTCCGGCCGGTGTCGCACAGATGGTCAGGGAAGAAGCCGCGGTTGCCAACAATCAGGCCCAGGGTGGTCCGCTTCATACGTAAACTACCTCCTACGAATATGGACTTATCGGACCAGAAGAGACGGGCGCCGCACCACGACGCCGCCGGACGTAGTCACATCCACACAGGGGAAGGTGCCGTCGTCGGTCACCACTTCGTTGGCGGCGCTGCCGACGAGAACCGTGTCCTCGGACTTGGCACCCGCCACGGACGGGTTCCAGGCATAGAGCTGGCCCAGCTCTACCCGCTGCGGATTGCCGGGCGTGGCAATGACCTCACGGGGGTCGAAGCCCGCCAGGCCGCCCTGGTGGTGGTTCTGCCATTCATCGTCGAAGCCGGTGGCCTTGTAGGCGCCGCGAATGACCTCGAATAGCTCGCCCGCCGTCTTGCCGGGGCGGGTGGCGGCGATCACTTCCGCATCGATCTTCTGCACGGCGGCGACTTTGCGCACCACGTCATCCGATGGCGTGCCGAAATGGACAAGCCGGGTGGCGGAGCAGACAATGCCGTCCTTGCGGGCGCAGACCACGAAGCAGCCGTACTTCTCGAACTGCTTGTCCGTGGGGATGAAGTGGCGCCAGGTGAAGAAGCGCTCGTCGGTGCCAATGATCAGCACGGGCACGTCGAAGCCCAGGGAGGTCAGCCCGCCGCCGATACGACCGGCGATCTCGTGCTCGGTCATGCCGGGGACGACTGTCCGGGCCACCTCAGCCATAACGGCACCGACCTGGCGCCCATGCTGCCGGGCCCGCATCTGCCCGCCGGGGTCCAGGGTGGCCCGCAGGCCCACGATCTCGCCCAAAATGTCGCGGGCGTTCTCCACGCCGGGCACCGGGCCGTCCACGCCAACACGGGCGCCGGCCGGAATCTGGGCCTTCAGCAGCTCCACGGGGCTCTCCCACCAGGAGAAGATGGCCAGCCGCCACGGTACGCCGGCGAACTCTTCGGCCACCAACCGCCCGCCTTCGATGTTGTCGGTCACGAGAACAGCGTCCTTGGGCGTGACCACGAGCCACGCCACGCCGGCCTGAGTGCCCCAGTAGACGGCCGTGCGCCCGCCGGCGCCCAGCCAGGCATGGTTGCCGTGGCGGCCCAGAATCACGCAGTCCAGGCCTGCGTCGGCCATGTAGGCCCGGAGCTGAGAAAGCTTGGACTCGACTTCAGCGTTCCGGTTCATCATTTCGCTGCCTCCTGCTTCTGCCCGTAGCGGGTGTGGTACTGATGGTAAAGCCGGTCAATCTCACGCTGGTCTATGGGAATGGGACGGCCGCGCAGCATGGCCAGGTGAACGGTCTTCGCCACGTCTTCGGTCATGACCGCAGCCTTCAGCGCCTTCTCCGGCGTGGCACCGAGGGTGAAGACCCCGTGGTTCTGCAGCAGAATGGCCGGGCTTTTGCCAATGTGGTCGACCACCGCCCGCCCGATCGCTTCACTGCCGATGGGGGCAAAGGGCCCGCAGGGAATGGGGCCGCCAAATTCATCGCCCATGGCCGTCAGCACGCACGGAATGGGCTCGCCCAGCACGGCGAAGCTGGTGGCGTAATTGGAGTGCGTGTGAACGATACCGAACACATCCGCACGTTCCCGGTAGATGAAGAGGTGCGTCTCGGAGTCGATGGAAGGAGCCAGCCGCCCCTCTACCACGGTATTAGAGAGGTCCACCACCACGATATCTTCGAGGGTAAGGTCCTCGAAGCTGACGCCGCTGGGCTTTATGGCGACCAGCCCCGTGGAAGCGTCACGCCCGGAGACGTTGCCGGAGGTCATCGTCACCAGACCCTGCTTCAGGAGCTCCTTATTGGCCGCACAGACCCGGCGCCGCAGATCCTCAAGCATGGGCCTTCAGCTCCTTCAGCCGCTTCATCACGTCGTTGGCGCCCCGCCCGAAGTAGTCGTGCAGGGTGCGGTACTCCTGGTATAGCTTCTCGTAGACGGCCACGTTAGCCGGAATGGGCGCGTAGACTTCGGGGCGCAGGCGGGCCATCTTCACGGCCGCATCCTGAATGGTGGCGTAGCCGCCCGCTTCTGCGCCGGCAGCCAGGGCGCCGAACATGGCCGAGCCCAGGGCCGGGGTCTGGGCCGATGCACTGATGCGGATGGGCCGGTTGGTCACGTCCGCGTAGATCTGCATGAGCAGCCGGTTCTTCTCGGGCAGACCGCCGCAGGCGTAGATCTCCTCCACCGGCACGCCGTGCTTCACAAAATTGTCGATGATGGTGCGGGTGCCGTAGGCTGTGGCCTCAATCAGGGCCCGGTAAACCTCGTGGGCTTCGGTCAGCAGGGTGTAGCCCAGCATGACGCCCGTCAGGTCCGCATCCACCAGAATGGAGCGGTTGCCGTTCCACCAGTCCAGGGCCAGTAATCCACTCTGCCCGGGCCGCAAGGTCGCGGCCTTCTGCTCAAGGTAGGCGTGAATGTTCATGCCCGCGCCTTGTGCCTCTGCAAGTACGGAGGCGGGCACCCCGTGCTCCACGAACCAGCCGAAAATGTCGCCCACGGCCGACTGGCCGGCCTCGTAGCCGAAGAAGCCGGGCAGAATGCCGTCCTCTACCACGCCGCACATGCCGGGAGCCACTTTTACTTCATCGCCCAGGAGCATGTGGCAGATGGAGGTGCCCATGACCATGACCATCTTGCCGGTGGATGTGACGCCGCAAGCTGGCACGCTAACGTGCGCATCCACGTTGGCTACCGCAATAGCCACGCCGGTGTGCAGCCCGAGCTTATCAGCCATGGCCGGCGTGAGGTACCCCGCCCGATCGCCCAGCGGCGAGATGCTGCGGGCAAGCTTCTCCTCCACCACTTGCTCCAGCCGCGGGTCCAGGGCCTTGAACAATTCATTCGACGGGTAGCCCTTCTGCTTGTCCCAGAACATAGCCTTGTAGCCCGCCGTGCAGGAGTTCCGCGTCTCCGTCCCGCACAGCTGCCAGATCACCCAGTCAGCCGCCTCCAGGAACCGGTCCGCCTTGGCGTAGATGGCCTGATCCTCGCTCAGAATCTGCCAGATCTTCGGGATCATCCACTCCGACGAGATCTTGCCGCCGTAGCGCTCCAGCCACTCCTCGCCCCGCTCGCGTGCCACGGCGTTCAGCCGGTTGGCCTCGTCCTGCGCAGCGTGATGCTTCCACAGCTTCACGTAGGCATGAGGAGTCGACACATACTCCGGAAGGAAGCACAGCGGCGTGCCGTCCTTCAGGGTCGGCAGCATGGTGCAGGCCGTGAAGTCGATCCCCAGGCCAATGACCTGGTCACCGCGGATTCCGGCTTCCCTTAAGACCGCAGGGACCGTTCGCTCCAATACTTCAAGGTAATCGCGCGGGTGCTGCAGGGCCCAGTCATGCGCCAGGCGGGTGCCGTCGGGCAGTCGCTCGTCCATTACACCGTAGGTGTAGGTGCAGACGGCAGTAGCGATTTCGGCGCCATTGGTCACGTCAACCAGCACAGCCCGCCCCGACTCGGTTCCGTAGTCGACACCGATGGTATACTTACCTGCCATGTGAGGAAGCCCCCCAATCATACGGTATTGATTCGAATATACAACCGTGTAGGACGCCCTGTCATCCGGATGACTTACGCATATTCATCTGTTCTATACTTCGTTGTCCGCCTAAACAAACCCTCTCAAACGGGAATAATTCGTTGGGCGAAGTTCCACCCTTGCCATCTCAGGCAGAGCAAGGGTATTATCTATATGTATAGACATTCCTCCGCAAACGAAAGGGGTGAGATCGGTGAGCCGGAGCTTGATCCCGCGCCATCAGGCGATCGAGGATTACCTGCGTGACCGCATCGCCGCGCTGCGCCCCGGCGACCCGCTCCCTACCGATAAGGAGCTATGTGAGTACTTTGGCGTCAGCCGTATGACTGCCCGGCAGGCGGTTTCACGCCTGGCCGAGGCCGGTCTGGTCCGGCGGGAGCCCGGCAAGGGCACCTTTGTGGCCCAGCGCCGTCTCCAGCGGGAGATTGGCGTGCTGCTTAGCTTCACCCGGGTCATGGAGCGGCTGGGACGCCGGGCCTCCTCTCGCATGCTCTCGATCATGGCCGAGCCCGCTCCCACAGACGTGGCCGTGAAACTGGCCCTGCAGCCCGGCGATCGGGTGCTCCGCATCCGACGCCTCCGCCTCGCCGACGGCATTCCGACGGCAGTCGAGCTCGTCATGCTCCCACACGACCGATTTGCCTGGCTCTCCAGCATCGACCTTGAAAAGGGCTCGCTGCACGCAGCCCTTGAGGCCCACGGCGTGATGCCTTACGTGGGCGAGGGCAACCTCTCGGCCGCGGCAGCCACCCGCGAAGACGCCCACTTGCTGGAGTTGGCCCCCGCTGCTCCTCTGTTGATTGAGCGGCACGTCCTGTGCGACCAGGACGGGCGCCCCATCGAAGTCGGCGAAAGCCGCTACGCCGGGCAGCGCTTTGCCGTTGACTTTCACCTGCATCGCTACTCGTAACCCGCAACGCGAAGAGGAGGTTCCCCCATGACGCTGTACACCGGTAAAGAGCTTCTGGAAGCAGCCCGTTCCGGCGGTTACGCTGTCGGCGCTTTCAACTGCCACACCCTCGACATGATCACCGCTGTCGTTGACGTGGCTACCGCTGAGCGCGCTCCGGTCATCCTCCAGTTCACCGAGGGCTCCATCAAGTCCAACGGCTGGGAGTACGTCTCGGCTGTGGCCCGTCAGGCCGCCATTTCCGCTCCGGTGCCCGTCGCCATCCACCTCGACCACGGCGCCAGCTTCAATCTGGCTGTGCGGGCCATTCGGCACGGCTTCACTTCCGTCATGATCGACGGCTCCGAGCTGTCCTACGCCGAGAACGTAACCCTGACCCGCCGGGTGGTCGAGATGGCCCACGCCGCCGGCGTCTCCGTAGAAGCTGAGATCGGCCATGTGGGCGGCGTGGAAGACGGCCAGGGCAGCATGCACGGCTGGATGACAGAGCCGGCCGACGCCGAGCAGTTCTGGCAGGATGCGGGCATGGACTATCTGGCCACCGCGTTCGGCACCGCTCACGGCTTCTACAAGGAAGTGCCAAAGCTGGACCTCGACCGGGTCAGCCTCATCGCCCGTCGGGTGGCCATTCCCCTGGTCATGCACGGCGGCTCCGGCGTGCCCGACGAGCAGGTTCTGGCCGCCATCGCCCGCGGCATCTGCAAGTTCAACGTGGCCACCGAGCTAAAGGATGCCTGGGCCCGGGCTCTCCGTGAGTTCCTCGCGAACAATCCCGACGAGATGGATCCTCGCCGGGTTATGGGTCCCGCTCGCAACGCTGTCCAGACTGTGGTTCGTGACAAGATCCGCCTCTGCGGTTCGAGTGGTCGGGCGTAGGCTTCTTATTCGTTTGGGAGGTATAGCGTAATGGACCTGAACAATGCTGTTGCTGTAAAGGCTCTCGACACGCTGAACATGCTTGGTCTTACCATGGACTACCCCAAGCAGTTCCGGGAAGGCTATGCTCTGGGCATGAACTTCCCCCTGCCCAAGATTCCGGCCCGGGTTGATGAGGTCGTCATCTTCGGCACCGGCGGCGGCTCCGCTGCCAGCGCCAACCTGATCAGGCCCTACCTGTTCGACCGCACCAGCGTGCCCATCGTCTCCGTGCAGGGCTACAACGCCCCTGGCTATGTGGACCAGAACACCATCGTCTTTGCCGTGAGCCACTCCGGTAAGACCGAGGAGATCAACTCCGCCGCTTCCCAGGCCATCGCCAAGGGCGCCACCGTCATCGGCCTCGGCGCCGGCGGCAAGCTCTACGCCAACCTGACAGCGGCCGGCCAGCCTTACCTGGAAGTGCCCGGCGGCTTCATGCCCCGCATCGCCATCGGCTACATCATGATGCCGATTCTGACCCTGCTCTCCCGCTGGGGTCTGGTGCCTGACTTCAAGGCCGAGTTCGACGAGGCCGTCGCTCTCATGGAGGAACTGGCCGTCGAGTATGGTCCCGACGCCCCCGTGGCCACCAACCGGGCCAAGCAGCTAGCTGAGACCTTCGGGCCGCAGATTCCCGTGATCTACGGTTTCGCCGACCAGTACGACGCAGTCGCCTGGCGCATTAAGAACCAGCTGGGCGAGAACTCGAAGTACATGGCCTTCTGGAACACCATTCCGCATCTCCACCACGACGAGGCCGTAGGCTGGGATATGCAGCCGGAGCTCTGCCAGCACCTGGGCTTCCTCCTCCTCCGTGACGGCGAGGCCGAGACCGAGCAGATGCAGAAGCGCTGGGCGGCGACCACCGAGATTCTCACCGAGCGCATGGGCGCAGTGGACACCGTCTGGGCCAAGGGCACGGGCCGGCTCGCCCGCATGCTGTCGCTGGTGACCGTGGGCGACTTCTTCACCATGTACATGGCTCTCCGCAAGGACGTGGATCCGACCCCTGTCGCCATCATCGACCTGTTCAAGAAGAAGGTGGGTCAATAATGTCGGCGTCTAATCGCTGTGCCGTCGGCATCGATCTGGGCGGCACCAACATCTTCGGCGGCCTGGTTGATGGCACCGGTCGCGTTCTTGCCACCACGAAGCGCCCGACTCCCGTGGCTGAAGGCCCCCAGGGCATCTTCTCCGCCATGCGGGCCATGATTCGGGAACTGCTGCCCCATGCGGGCGGCCGTGAAGTCGTGGGCATCGGCCTTGGCATTCCCGGCCTGTTGGACCGGGCTGCCGGCAAGTCGGTCTTCAGCCCCAACCTCAACTGGGCCAACGTGCCCATCACCACCGAGTTCGCCGAGTTCGGCCTGCCGGTCGACTTCGACAACGACGTGCGGGTCCACGCCAACGGCGAGATGCTCTTCGGCGCCGGCAAGGGCCTGAGCAACTTCATCCTCATCACCCTGGGCACGGGCATTGGCTCCGGCATCGTGCTGGGCGGCGAGATCTACCGAGGCCCCAAGGGCATCGCCGGCGAAATCGGCCACATTACCCTCAACCCCGGTGGCGCCAAGTGCGGTTGCGGCAAGCGCGGCTGCTTTGAGGCTGAAGCCTCCGGCAAGAACATCGGCCGTCGGGCGAAGGAGGCCGGCATTGCCGGCACCTCCAGGGAACTGTTCGAGAAGGCCGCTGCCGGCGACGCCGCCGCCATCGACCTGATCGACAAGGTGACCTATGACCTGGCCCGCGGCATTGTCACCTACGCTACCCTCATGAACCCCGAGCGGGTGATTGTGGGCGGCGGCGTGGCGATGGCCGGCGACCTGCTCTTCGGACCCCTCCAGAAGCATGTGGATGAAGACAGCATGCCCGGCGTGCGCGGCTCGTTCGACATCGTTCCGGCCGTCTTCGGCGACGAGGCCGGCATTGTGGGCGCTGCCGCCCTCATTCCTGCCCTGACCAAGGAGGACTAGTGCGCATGGAGCGGTACGCTCTCACGGTGGCCCTGAACGCTGCCGTGGATACCAGCTACGTCTTTGACGGCTTCACCGTGGGCAACATTCACACCGTGGCGGAGCTGCAGAAGGTAGCCGGCGGGAAGGCCAACAACGTGGCGCGGGTCCTGCGGGTACTGAAGGCCCCCGTGGTAGCCACCGGATTCGCCGGGGGAAGCGCAGGCGTCTTCATTGAGAACGACCTGCGTGCCAACGGCATCGTCTCCGACTACGAGCCCATACCCGGCGAAAGCCGCACCTGCCTGGCCATGGTCGACCGGGTCGGTCACACGCTGACCGAAGTGCGGGAGAAGGGCCCCGCGGTACCGGCCGCCGCCCTTGAGGCTTTTGTGGGGCGGTTCCGGCGGCTTCTCGCTGGCGCCGGCGTGGTGGTCATGTCGGGTTCGCTGCCGCCGGGCGTGCCGCCCAGCATCTACGGCCGGCTGGTTGCGGTGGCCCGTGAAGCCGGCGTCTTCGCCATTTTGGACTCCAGCGGTGCGGCTCTGAAGGAGTCGCTCGCCGCCGGGCCCGATGTGGCGAAGCCCAACCGGGACGAACTGGCCGCCTGGGCCGAAACCCACCTCCCTGATGTGGATGCGGTCATTGCTGCCGCCCGCCGCATGCAGGCGGCCGGGGTGGGTGCCGTGGCGGTCTCCCTGGGCAAGGACGGCCTCCTGTACGTGGGCCATGAGGGCACCTGGATAGCCCGACCGCCCGCTGTGCACGCGGTGAACACCGTCGGCAGCGGCGACTCGCTGGTAGCCGGCTTCTCTGCCGGGCTCCTACGGGGGCTGGCCCTGCCCGAGGCGCTGCGCCTGGGCGTGGCGTGCGGGACGGCCAACGCCCTGAACGCAGGCATCGCTTCACCGCAGCCGGCAGACATTGAGCGGATCCACGCGGAAGTAGCGGTTACGCAACTGGCCTAAGGTGAAATGGGGGCGGAACCTTGTGGGGTTCCGCCCCGTTCTCTCTCGCCCGCCAGACGACTATGGCCGACTCTCCCGGAACTGCGGCGCTTCCCACCTGTAGATCAGCGCCACACCGGCAGCCAAGCCAGCGAGGGCCAACACCGGCTCCAGGAACCCCCCGGCCATCCGCCCGAAGAACGCTCCCGCAAACATAACCAATGTCGCCACAAGCGGGCGCCCAAGGTCCGCAGCATAGTTCAGCTTCAAGTTATAGTGCCCAAGCAGCCACACGGCCGCAGTGGCCGACACGATCCAGCCCGCCACCAGGAGCCACGGCCCGCTCCACACCCACCGGGGGATCAAGAGGGGCCCGCCAATCAGCACCCAGACGCCCGGCACTGCCATGACCAGCGTCACCAGCTTGGTCCGCCCTACGCCCGCCAGGCACTGGGAGCCCAGGCGCGCCAGGGCCGACGCACATGTGGCCATCGCCGCAACGGGCACGTACCGCGCTGCGTCGGCATACGCCGACCCAAACACGAATGTCACCAGGGGTGTCGCGTAGAACGCAGCAGCTGCGCCGAGTGGAAAGACAATGTAGTGGTTAAACCGCATGGCCAGCCGTGTTCGACGGTGCTGCACGTCCGGGTCCGGGTTCTCCGCGATGTAGGGGATGGTTACGATCATGAAGCCCCACGTCACTACGCCCACATAGCCCGTCAGCTTCCAGGCGTTGCTGATCAGGCCGACCTCCACCATGGAAACGAAGCCGGTAATGGTGAGAATGAGCGGCTGCTGATAGGCCTTGAGCATATTGCCCAGCCAGAGCGGCACGCCATATCGGGCCATTTGCGGCAGCTGCTCCCAGGTGCCGAACGGGTAGAGGCTGAATCCCCGCCGCCGTGCGGCGTGGAGCATGACCACACACGCCACCAGCAGCCCCACCGCCGTGGATACGCCCATGGCACCCTGCGCCGGGTTCATGGAGAAGAAAATGGCGCCGCCCATGGTCGCGCCGGCAACGGCCACCTGGTAGATGGTCGTGGTGATCGCCTGCGTGCCAAACTCATTGTAGGCCACGTTGGTGCTTTGGGCCGTGTTCAGTATGGCCGAGCCAAACAGCGCCGGAGCAGCCACTCGCAGCACCGGCGCCAGCATGGGCGCATCGTAAAGCCCCGCAATCCAGGGCGCCAGCAGCACCATGCCCAGCGCAAGGGCCAGGCTGTACCAGAGGCCGAACCGATAGGCCGTGCTGAACCGCACCGGCCCCTTGGGACTGTGTCGTTCCCGGGACAGGTACATGGTCATGGCACCGTCAATGCCGGCCCCGATCAGCAGCCCCGCCAGACCCATGACTTGCTGCGCCAAGCTGAACTGGCCGAAGGCCTCCTGCGTGGGAAAGACTCGTACCAGCACAGCGCCGGAGATAATACCCACAGTCTGCAAAACAATGAGCCCGCCCAAAGCCTTGAGGTAGCTCCTGAGCAGGATGCCTGCATCGCTTTCCTGCACCGCTCTCAAAGGACTTCCCTCACCCATCGGGCCGATTTCGTAAGAGACTTTGACACGTCATGTCTTAACACATGCAAAAAACAAGGGGTTAGCCGAAAAGGCTAACCCCACTTCCATATTTGCAAGTCTAGCGGACGCCCTTCACCTTCCGCACGAAATAGGTGCCCAGGAAGAAGAAGACCATGGTGAACCCCAGCAGGATGCTGTAACCCATGTGATTGGGCAGGGTCCGCAGGACGCTAAGCGTCAGGCCGCCGATCACAATGCCCGTAATCTGCGGCAGAATGGACGCCACCTGCCAGATGCCCATGTCCTTGCCGTAGTCATCTTTATTCGGCAGCACGTCGGTGGCCAGCGCCTGGTCCACGCTGCTGAAGGCACCGTACCCCAGGCCGAAGAGCGCACCGGTCACCAGCACCATCTGCGGGATGGGGAAGAAGATGAACAGGGCCGCCACAGCCGTCATCAGGCCGCCGGCCAGGTAGACGATCACCTTCCGGCCGATGCGGTCGGACAGATGCCCGGCATAAAGCACGGCAAGCGTGGCGGAGACCATGCAGACGGCGTTGAACTGGAAGGTCGTCGCCTCGCCCGGCAGGTTCATGACATCTTCAAAGAAGTACTGCAGGTAGAAGAAGATGGCCCACTGCCCCTGCTGCATCAGAAACCGTGTAATGTAGACCCACGAGAAGTCAGGGTACTTCTTGTGGTCGACCCAGAACAGCCCCTTGAATTCTGCCCACGTAATCGGCGGGCCGCCGGGCGCCGGCTCCTCCTGGACCTTCCACCAGGTGAGCAGCACAGCGACCAGCTGCACAATAGCGAGCAACCCATACACGGTCAGCATCTGGACCTTATACACTTCTACGGTTGCCGTCTTGTCGACCAGCAGGCCCGCCACCGCAGCCCCGATGATGCTGCCCAGCACCGTCATGAGGCCAAACCAGCCGGAGGCGATGCCGCGCTGCTCCTTCGGGACCTTATCGGCGATGATGGCCACGAAGGGCGCATTGGCGAAGTTGTTGGCCAACTGCACGATGATGAATGCCACCGACATGGAGAGCAGCGTGTCGGTAGTGGCCATATAGATAAGGCCCAGCACGTTGATCACCGTGCCGGCAAGCAGGAACGGCCGCCGGCGGCCCATGCGGGACCGAATACGGTCGGACAGGGCGCCCGCGTAGGGGTGGACCAGCACTGCGATCAGCGTGCCCCAGACGAAGACCATGGGTAGGTTCTGCTCCTTGTTGCCAAGGAACTTCGCCACCTGACTGGGGATGATGATGCTCATCAGCGAGACCCAGTGGACGTTGTTGGCGAACCAGAATAGGTTCATCCAGAAGAAGTCGGCCGTCTTCAGTTTCCGCGTCGGTTGAGCGTGAGTAACAGCAGCGTCTGACACGAGCGTCCCCCCGATGTCTGGCCATTGCGAAACTCCTAACGGTTTCTCCGCCACGGAGATAATCCCTGCCATTGGGAAAGGGCTTCACCCTACTCAAGAGGGTGAAGCCCCGCCACCAGGGCCCGCAAGGCCGGTGTCAGCGGCCGGTCGCGGCGCCAGCAGGCGCAGACAGGTCGCCGCAGGTCAAGTCCGGCCAGGCGCACCACCTCCATCTCGCCCTCGGCCACCGCCATGCGGGAGAGGAAAGCGCCGCCCACGCCAGACCGAACAGCCGCCTTAATCGATTCCGGGCTCCCCAGTTCGGCCACCACCTGCAAGTCCCCCAACTCGACGCCCCGGGATGCCAGCGCTGCCAGCACGGTGTGCCGCGTGGCAGAGCCCCGCTCCCGCAGAATCAGGGGCAACTGCCGCAGTTCGGCAAGCGTCAGCGGGTCGCCAAAGGTCGACCCGGGAGGCAGGGCAAGCACAATCTCATCTTCGGCCACCACTTCGCACGCCAGCTGGGGGTCGGCGACCCCCTCTCCTACCAGCCCAATATCTACCTGCCCTTGCCGCAGCAGAGACAGCACCGCTTCTGTGTTGCCCATGCGAACATGGGCCTCTATACCTGGCCGCTCCCGCCGCAGGACAGCCAGAGCCCGCGGCAGCAGGCTCTCGCCGGGCAGTGTGCTGGCGGCAACGGCCACCGTCTGCCGCTCGCCGCGGCGAATGGCCTCCATGGCCGCCTCCATGTCGCGGCCGGCCGCCAGTACGCGCTCTGCTTGGGCCAGCAGTTCCTGGCCGGCTGCCGTCAGGTCCACTTGCCTTGTGCTGCGCACGAAAAGCGGCACACCGAAACGCCCCTCCAGCTGCTTGATCTGTTGGCTGACGGCCGGACGGGTCAGCCCGGCGGCTTCCGCGGCCCTGGTGAAGCTGCCCATACGTGCCACCAGGCAGAATGTGCGCAAGGCACCAAACATGACTCCCGACTCCTCCGATTCCGGATAGGGGTCCACCCTTCTACCGAGGCCTCCCCATTTCCTGCCGGAACGAACCACGGGAAGGCACCTTGCGGCACCTTCCCCTGGCTGGAAGCCCTGCTGGCTACGTGGTGGCAACGGCGAAGTTGTTGGCGCCCTACTAGCGAGCCATCACCCCGGGGCCGGTATTGGCACTGCCAATGCCCACGGTTACGGGCGGCGCCGTGAAGTACCCGTCGGGCCGAATGTCGATCACCAGGCTGTAGCTATCCTTCGGCAAGTCGTTGACATTCTGGGAGACGTGGCCGGCGGCGTCCGCCTGCAGAGTGTAGTTATACACGCTGCCGTTCGTCATGCTGGTGAAGGTAAACCGCACCCACGCCAGCGTGAGGTTGCCCAAAGCTCCGTCCGCCTCCTGCGTCACCGTCGCTTCAAGCCGGAAGTTGCCGCTGTTGCCGCGAGCCGTGGCACCCGTGTACGTCAGTGTGGCGGACTCCGGCTGAACGGTAAGCGTGCCCGTATCGGTGTCACCGGTCGCCGTAGCCGTGGGATCGACCTGCACCTCGATCGGATAGGTGGCGGCGGGCCCCGTGGCCGTGTAGTTGTATGTTGCGACCCCCGAGCCGTTCGTGTTCACCGTGGCGACCAGCACGCCGTTCAGGTAGAACCTTACCGGCACAGCGCTGGCCGACGGGCTCAGCGTAGCGGTGATTGCCGTGGAGTCGCTGTACTGAACCGTAGGCGAGTTGACCGTCACCGTCCGGCCCTGCAGAATGGTGGCCGTCACCGGGGTCGCTGTGTAGTAGTTGTTCGGCGACATGAGCGCAACCGTTACGGTGTAGGCCACGTTGGGCAGGGCCGTCGTCACGGCGGAAGCAACGCCGCTGCTGTTGACGGAAACCTCCTCCACCGAGACCACGGCGTTGTCGCTGACCCGCCTGACCGTGAACTGGACGTTGCTGGCCAGGGTGATGTTGCCCGGCCATCCGTCAGCCGCCTGCGTGACCTGAGCCGAAACGTTCAGCGCGCCGCCGGTGGCCACGGTGGTTCCCGTATAGGCCAGGGTGGCATCCTCCTGCGTCACCGTCAGCGTCCCGCTGGCCGTGGCGGCAGTGTAGTCGGCATCGGCCGTGAAGGAAGCCCCGATGGTGTAGTTGCCCGCAGCCCGGTTGATGGTGTAAGGCAGCGTAGCCACGCCGCTGGCGTCGGTAATGGCGGAACCCGCCGCCACGCCGCCCACGGTGAAGTTGACCGTCTTGCCCGCCACTGTCGGGTTGAAGGTGACCTGAAGGTTCACCTGATCGCTGTACTGCCCGCTGACAGCAGCTACCGAGAGACTGGTCCGGGCTTGGGTATGGGCCGTAACCATCGTCGCCGTGTAGTAGTTGTTGGCCGCCAGCGTTACCTCGATGTTGTAGGGCTCGTTAGCCAGCACAGCCGTCTGGACGGTCGTCGTGGAGCCGGTAGCCTGAACGGGTGCGTTTCCGGTCCAGACCACGGTGCCGTTCATGCGCTTCACCGTGAAGGTGACCTGGCCGGCGTTCAGAATGTTGCCCAGCGCACCGTCGGGTGCCTGCGTCACGGTGGCGCTCAGGCTGAGGCGGTTGGTGCCCGGCAGCGACGTGCTGCCCGTGTAGGCCAGCGTCGCATCTTCCCGGTCCACCGTGAGCGTGCCGTTGCCGGTGGCTGCCGTGTAGGGAGCGGAGGCGGCGAAGTCGGCCGTAATGGCGTAAGTGCCAAAGCCAAGACCGATGCTGTACGGTTTGGTCGCTACGCCGCTGGCGTCGGTAATAGCCGACCCGGCCGCCACGCCGTTGACCGTGAAGCTCACCGTCTGCCCGCTAATGGCCACGCCGTCTACCTGAAGGGTCGCCGTCAGGTTGACCGAGTCGCTGTACTGCCCAGACGTGCTGCCCACCGTAAGGCTGGAAGTGGCGTAGACCTGGGTGGTCACGTTGGAGGCCGTGTAGTAGTTGTTGGTCCGCAGCTGGACCACAACCGTGTAGTTGCGGTTCGGCAGGTTGCCTGTGGTGGCCGTAGCCGCGCCGCTGGCATCCACCGTCCCCGTGAAGGTGCCGATGCTGAGGCCGTCAGAGGTGCGGGTCACCACGAAGTCCACCGGACCCGCCCGGGTGATGTCGCCCAGCGATCCGTCACCCGCCTGTGTGACCTGAGCCCGCAGGGTGATGGGCGTGTTGTTGCCGGCATTCGCATCGCCGGTGTAGGTCAGGGCCGCGTCTTCCTTCGCCACCGTCAGCGTCCCTGTGTTCGACGCCGTGTCGTAGTTAGCTTCCGCCGGGAACGATGCGGTGATGGTATGGCTGCCCGCCGCCTCGTCGATCTTGTACGTGTAGGTGGCCGTGCCCGCTGCGTCAGTCAGGCCGGTGCCCACCACCGTTGCGCCGACGCTGAAGGTAATCGTCCGGCCCGCCAGTGCGGGCGAGACCGTCGCCGTCAGCGTGACGTTGTCGCTGTACTGCCCGCTAGCGGCCAGCACCGTCAGGCTCGGAGTCGCCTTGACCGTGCCGGTGGCCATGGGAGCCGTGTAGTAGTTGTTGGGCGTCACCAGCGTCACTTCAACAGTGTAGGGCTCGTTGGCGAGGGCCGCAGTCGTGGCCGTGGCCGCGCCGCCAGCGTTCACCGCGCTCGTGACCGTGGCCGCCGTCGTGCCGTCGCTGACCCGCTTGACCAGGAACTGGACCGGACCCGCCAGGGCGATGTTGCCCGGAGCGCCGTCAGCAGCCTGCGTAACCTGAGCCGAGAGGCTCAGAGCCCCGCCGGTGGTCACCGTCTGGCCGTTGTAGGCGAGGGTGGCATCTTCCTGGTTGACCGTCAGCGTGCCGGTGTTGTTGGCCGGCGTGTAGTCCGCATCACCGGCGAAGCTAGCAGCGATGGTGTACGAGCCGGCACCGAGGCCGATGCTGTACGACACCGTGGCCACGCCGGCCGCGTCGGTGTTCGCCCATACGGGCAGCCCGCCGTTGACCGTGAAGCTAATGCTCTTGCCCGCCGCTGCAGGCGAGAGGGTCGCCGTCAACGTCACGCTATCGCTGTACTGGCCGTTGGCGGAGGAGACCGCCAGGGCGGCAGTGGCCTTGATCTTGGCCGGAGCCATGGGCGCCGTGTAGTAGCTGTTGGCGGCAAGTGTCAGTTCCACGTTGTAAGGCTCGTTGGCGAGCACCGGGGTCGTGACCGCAGCCGTGCCGCCCGCAGTGACGGGAATGCTGCCCGTCCAGGCGACGCTGTTGTCCAGCTTTTTGAGCGTGAAGACCACCTGACCGGCGTTTTGAATGTTGCCCAGCGACCCGTCAGCCGCCTGCGTTACCGTGGCGCTCAGGTTGAGCTGCCCGCTCATGGACATGGCCGTGTCGCCGCTATAGGCCAGAGTGGCATTCTCGTGGTTCACGGTGAGCGTGCCGGAACCGCTGGCGTTGGCGTAGGTGCCGCCGCCGTCGAACGTCGCATCGATGGTGTAGGTGCCGGCGCCCAGCGTCGCCAGGTAAGGCAGCGAGAAGTTGCCGCTGGCGTCGGTGGTAGTCGGGCCCACTGCGGTGCCATCCACCGCGATATTGACCGTCAGTCCCGAAATCGGGGTCCCGTCGATCAGCAGCTGGCCCGTCAGGTTGGCGGAGTCGCTGTACTGCACCGTCTTGTCCGCCACCGTGAGCGAGGTGGTGCCGAGAATGGTGGCCGTCACATCCGGCGCTGTGTAGTAGTCGTTGGCCCGCAGCCTGACCAGCACGGAGTAGGTCCGGTTCGGCAGGGCCGGCGTGGTGACCGTGGCCACGCCGCTGGCGTTCACCGTGCCCGTATAGGTGCCCACGGACGTCCCGTCGATCACCCGGGTAACGATGAAGTCAACCACACCCGCCCGGGTAATGTCGCCGAGCGAACCGTCGGCCGCCTGGGTCACCTGCGCAGTCAAGGTCAGCGGCACATTGACGCCCGAGACCGTGTCCCCGGTGTAGGCTATGGTGGCATCTTCCCGGGTCACCGTCAGGTTGGCCGTGGCGGTGGATCCCGTCCAGCCCGCTTCCACAGGGAACGTGGCCGTGACGGTGTGGGTACCCGCCGCCTGATCGATCTTGTAGGTCAGGGCAGCAAAGCCGGCTGCGTCGGTGGCAGGCGTGCCCAACGTCGTGCCGCCGATGGTAAACGTGATGGTCCGGCCGGCCAGCGCCGGGGAGACGGTCGCTGTCAGCGTCACTTCATCGCTGTACTGACCGCTGGCGCCGGTCGCGGTCAGGGTAGTGGTACCCCTGACATTCCCCGTGGCCATGGGCGCCTGGAACCAGTTGTTCGGCGAAACCAGCGTCACCTCGACGGTGTGGGGCTCATTAGTCACAGGGGCAGTGCCCGTGGCGACGCCGCCGGCGCCTACCGCCGCATCGACCGTAGCCACAGTAGAGCCGTCGCTGACCTTCTTCACCGTGAAGCGCACGTCGCTCGCCAGGGTGATGTTGCCGAGAGCGCCGTCGGCTGCCTGCGTCACCGTCGCCGACAGGTTCAGGGTGCCGCCCGCCGTCACCATGTCGCCGGTGTAGGCCAGGGTCGCGTCCTCCTGCGTTACTGTCAGCGTACCGGTGTTGTTGGCCGCCGTGTAGTCTCCGTCGCCCGCAAAGTCGGCGGTAATGGTGTAGGTGCCCGCCTGCAGGTTGATGAGGTAGGGCGCCGTAGCCACGCCAGCGGCGTTGGTGACGCCGGAGCCGGCAGCCGCCCCGTTGACCGTGAAGGTCACCGTCTTGCCCACGGCTGCGGGCGAGAAGTTGGCCGTCAGCGAGACGCTGTCGCTATACTGCCCGCTGACCGCCGGCACCGACAGACTGGCCGTCGCCTTCACATGGCACGGCGCCATGGGCGCCGTGTAGTAGCTGTTAGCCACCAGGGTCACTTCGATGTTGTAGGCCTCGTTCGCCAGAGCAGGCGTCGTCACCGATGCCGTGCCGCCCGCAGTCACAGGAGCGGTGCCCTGCCAGACCTGCGTGCCGTTCAACTGCTTGACGGTGAACTGCAGATCGCCGGCCAGGGTAATGGTGCCGAGCGAGCCGTCAGCCGCCTGCGTCATGGTGGCGCTCAGGTTGAGCTCGCCGCTGGCGGGCATGAATGTGTCACCGTTATAGACCAGAGTCGCGTCTTCCCTGGTTACGGTCAGCGAAGCAGTGCCCGTGGCAGGCGTATACGTCCCGCCGCCGTTGAAGTCCGCCGCGATGGTGTAGGAGCCGGCACCAAGGCCGATGGTGTAGGGCAGTGTCGCCACGCCGGAAGCATCGGTCAGGGTCGAGCCTACACCAGTGCCGTTGACCGTGAAGGTCACGGTCTGGTTGCCCAGCGCCACGCCGTCCATGAGCAGTGTCGCTGTCAGGCTGACCCCGTCGCTGTACTGGCCCGACTGGTTGGCAGGCGTCAGCGTTGTGGTGCCGTAGATATCAGCCGTAATGGCAGGAGCGGTGTAGTAACCGTTGGCAGCCTGCAGCCGCACCTGCACCTTGTAGCTGCGACCCGGCAGGTTGCCGGTAGCGACGGTGGCTGTGCCGTCAGCTGCGACCGCAGCGGAGTAGGTGCCCACGGGGGTGCTGTCCGCCGCCAGGGTGACGATGAACTCCACCGGCCCCGCCAGCGTGATGTTGCCTTCGGCGCCATCAGCCGCCTGCGTAACCTGGGCCTTCAGTGTCAGCGGTACGTTGTTGCCGGAGAGCGTGTCGCCGATGTACTGCAGCGTCGCATCTTCCCTGGTCACGGTGAGCGCGGCCGTGGTGGAGGTGCCGGTGTAGTTCGCATCCGCCGCGAAACTGATGTCCACGGTGTAGGTCCCGGCAGGCCGGTCCACCACGTAGGTTAGCGTCGCAACGCCTGAAGCGTCGGTCACCGGCGTGCCAATGGTGGTCCCGCCGATGGCGAAGGTCACCGTGCGGCCGATCAGGGCAGGCGAGAGCGTGGCTGTCAGCGTCGCCGAGTCGCTGTACTGCGCGGCGCCGTTGGTGGCCGTCAGACTGGTGGTGGCCTTTACGGTGGCGCTGGCCATGGTAGCGGTGAAGTAGGTGTTGCCAGGCACCAGGGTAACCTCCACCGTATACGGCTCGTTCGGCAGAATTGCCGTGGTGCCCGTGGCTGTGCCGGTCCCATTGACCGGTCGGTCCACGGTGGCCACGATGGAGCCGTCGCTGACCTTCTTCACGGTGAAGCGGACGTTGCTGGCCAGGGTAATGTCGCCAGGGACCCCGTCGGCAGCCTGCGTCACCGTGGCGCTCAGGTTGAGAGCGGCGCCGGTGCCGGCCAGGTCACCGCTGTAGGCCAGGATCGCGTCCTCCTGCGACACGGTCAGCGTGCCGGTGTTGTTGGCCGTGGTGTAGTCCGCGTCACCGGCGAAACTGGCGCCGATGGTGTAGGTGCCCGCCGGGAGGTTGATGGTGTAAGGAGCCGTTGCCACGCCAGCGGCGTTGGTAAGGCCGGATCCGGCCGCCACGCCGTCGACCGTGAAGGTGACCGTCTTGCCGGCAGCCGCGGGCGAGAAGTTGGCCGTCAGGGTCACGCTGTCGCTGTACTGGCCGGCCACCGGCGGTACTGACAGGCTGGCGGTGGCCTGGGCGTGCCCGGTGGCCATGGGGGCCGCGTAGTAGCTGTTGGGCTCCAGGGTAACTTCAATGTTGTAGGCTTCGTTGGCCAGCGCGGGAGTCGCCACCGAAGCGGTGCCGCCTGCGATGACCGGAGCGGTGCCGGTCCAGGCCACGGTGCCGTTCAGCTGCTTCACAGTGAAGCGAACATTGCCGGCGTTGGTAAGGGTGCCGGGGGAGCCGTCAGCCGCCTGAGCGATGGTTGCACTCAGGTCCAGAATGCCGCC
>Ga0196971_1000149_pt1 | contig 68260 bp, 74 predicted proteins | sample S1v_1013CmetaG_FD_148660 | JGI IMG/M metagenome (GOLD analysis project Ga0196971, IMG submission 148660) | Soil microbial communities from Anza Borrego desert, Southern California, United States - S1+v_10-13C | ecosystem: Environmental > Terrestrial > Soil > Desert | place: USA: California... | reverse complement strand
GGTCACCGTGGTGAAGATGGCCGATGAGCGGTCGGTCTTTTCCTGGCTGGATTGCATCGAACTGGTGCTGCCCGGCGTACTGCGCCTGGGAAGAATCACGCTGCAGTTTGCGGCGGGATTCGGTCTGCTGATCGGCGCGCTGGCCTGGCTGGCGTCGACGCTGGCACCGGCGGGCTCGGCCGACCCGTTCGCACTGCCGCCCGCTGCCGCCTCTCGCCCCGACGGGCTTGCTGCGGAATTCCTCCACTTCTGCGCGACCTGGACCGAAGGCGTGATGGCGATGGTCTTTCTCGGCATGTTCATCGTCGCGATCTACCAAGGCGTGTTCGGCGCGATCCTGCATGCGCAGGAAGGCATCTGCGCGCGCGAGTCGCGCCGCTATGGCTGGCAGGCATGGCAAGTGAATTCCGGATCGATCGAGCAGGCATTGCGCGAAGCGCCGGCCGCCTTCTGGCAGTGGCTGGCCGCGGCCGCCACCGGCATCGCCTGCGCATTCCAGACCGTCTACCTGTCGCCGGTGGGCCTGTTGCTGGCCACCTACGTGCCCTGCCTTGCCTATGTCGCGTATCGCAGCATCTTCCTCGGCAAGCATGAAAACGTGCCGGCGGCGGCGCGCGCCGGCAGCGTGAATGCCCGCTGGCTGGCGCTGGCGTAAGCAATCAGAAGTACAACGCGAAAGTACAACGGCCCGCCCGGAAACGGCGCGGGCCGTTTTCATTTGCGCAGCAGTTACGCGCGCTGGGTCTCCGGTTTCGTCGCGAAGCCGAAGTAGGCGGCAATCAGGGCCGTACCGGCGTGCAGCCAGACGTCGTGACCGTGGATCGGAATCAGGCCGAATACGGTATTGAGGCCCGGGATCAATCCCATGACCGCGAGCACGCCGTAGATGACTGCGAGCGAGCGCGCATAAGTGACTGCACCGCCGATGCTCCGTGCGGCAACCAGGCCCCAGACACCGATGAGCAAATGCACCAGCGTATGGAGGATGTTAACCGGGAACAATCCCATCAGGTAGCCGTGAAAGGCATTGACCGTCACTTGCGGCGCATCGCCCGCCGGCGGTTGCAGCATTTGCGGAATGAAGCCGGCAATACCGACGAGGGTATAGATGATGCCGGCGATCAGGGCAAATTTTCGGGTGTTGTTCATGGTCGTACCTCGCTTCAACGGTTGAACACAGGATCGTGGCTTGTTGGTGCCGGGGGACTGCGTGCAGGTTTTATGCCATTCGCGGAACGTGCGGTTTACCGGGCGCGCGCGCCGGCCTCGCCGGAAAACAGGTCAAGAATTACACGAGCAGTACAAAAATTACGCGGCGCCGGTTCAGTACACCCGCTTTTCCGCGCTGCGCAGCACCCGCGCATGATCGTGCATGTCGATGACCTGGCGCACGTTGCCGATGATGAACCGGCTCCGCGGGATCGCCGGCATGCGTGACAGGCTGATGCGCAAGTCTTGCTGCGGCACGTCATACTCCACGTCGCGCGTCAGCAGGCGGATCGCGGTCTTCATCAATGCCAGGGTGACCGCTTCCCCTGCGCAGCGGTGCCCGTGCAACATGTCGCCGCCGCCTTGCGGAATGAAATTGAATGCAGTGCGCTCGCGCTCACGAAAGCGCTCCGGCCGGAACAGATGCGGGTCGCCCCAGATGCGCCGGTCATGGTTGGTGCCGTACAGATCGAGCAGCACCCAGCTGCCTTTCGGGAAAGGAATGCCGCGCCAGATGAAGTCTTCCCGCGCCAGGCCGCCGACCGCAGGAAAGAACGGATAAAAGCGGCGCACTTCCTGTGCGAAGCAATCCAGGTAATCCTCGTTTCCTGAACGCAGGCGCGCACGGCATTGCGGGTAACGATGCATTGCCAGCGCTGAGAAGGTGATGTAGCGCGCCACCGCCATCGTGGGCCGCAGCAGGTTGATCAATTCGACGGTGGCCACGCGGCTGTCGAGCAGGCTGCCGTCGGCGCCGCGGTGCAAGGCAATTTCCTGCAGCGGCGAACCCTCAGGCGCGGAGATATGCTGGGCGCGCACGCCTTCGATCAGGTTGCGCGCCCAGTCCTCGGTGCGCGAACGACGCAGCATGCCTTTCCAGTTACGAGGGCCGACGGCGCCGGCCCCCTCGATCATCGCCGCGAATTCGGCGGCGCGCTGTCGCACCGCCGCTTCCGTCAGCGGCACGCCCATCCACTGGCATACCGCGCTGCACAGCAGCCGCTCGAGCTCCTCGTGCAGCACCACTTCGCCGGCGGTTTCCCATCTTGCGGCGCGCGCCTGCCACTGCTGTTCGAAACCCCGTACCAGTTCCTGCACGCGCTCCGGCGTCATCAGCGACAGGAACAGGTGCTTGCGCCGCAGGTGCGCCTCGTCTTCCAGCTGCTGCGCGCTGCCGGCGTCCTGCAGCAGCATCAGCGCGGTCTGCGGGATCGCATGCACGCGTGAAAAGCGCCCGGGGTGATAAAACATCGCAGCCGCATCCTCGCCCATCGCGCAGGTCACGCGGCGCAGCATGAGGCGGGTTTCAAAGACATCGCTGCGCAGGCGTTCGCAGCGCGCCGAGATAAAGGTATATCCCTCGGCAAGCAGGGCGAGGGTGCTGTCGATGCTCCTGTCGCGCGGAATCGCCGGCATGGGAGTCGGGAAAGGGAGGATGAGGCGCAGGCCGCGGCGCTGCCCGGCCTGCGCCGCCGCGTCACGGCTGTTTCGGCACTTCGATGCGCGTCACGCCGCCGGTAACGGCAACCGGATCGCTGGCCGGGAAGGTCAGCTCGACCGCATCATCGAGCTGCGCCTGCTCCCGCTCCTCGGGATCGGTGGAGCAGGTATTGCGATCGGTGACGTCGCGCGCGGCCGCATCCTGCGGACTCACATCCTTCGGTGTCTGCGAGGCGGACTGGTCGCCGTGCGACGACCTTTCCTTCGGCGCCTTTTTCTCGTCCTCGGCGGAACTTCTCTTCAGGTTCGACATGTCGTTTCTCCGTGTGAATCTCCCGTTGGCGCAAGCGCGTCACGGTGTATGGATGCGATAGCCGCTGCAAGCGAAAGTTCACATTGCGGCAACGCCAGAACGGTCATACGCGGTCAAAAACGGAAACTCACACCCGCCACCGCGTGGAAGCTGCGCACCCTGGTTTCCGCGTTGCCGTCGGCAATCCCGACCTTGGCATTGCCGCCGTCGAACTTCAGTTCGGCAAATGCGCCGATACGCTCGGTAAGGAGATAGCGCGCACCGGCAAACAGGTGGAGTCCGAAGCCGGCGCCGTCATAGCCTGTCGCGTGCTGCACATTGCCCACAGTGCTTTCCGCATGGGGCAGGTAATAGGCCAGGCCGGCTCCCGCATAGGGTTCGAGCCGGCCGGCGGCAAGACCGGTATCCAGCCAGCGGTAGACGCCGTTAATGCTGAGCATGTTCACGCCATGCGACATCTCGAAGCGTTGCACATAGCGTTCCATCGGTACCGCGCCGTTCGCCGGTGCGCCGCGCCAGGTGCCGGAGGCGGTGACCGTTTCGCCGGTTTTCGCATACATCTTGTAATGTGTAAATTCAAGCGCGGCGCCCCAGTTCGGATGGTCGTCATAGAAGTGCGTCACGCGCAGGCCGTAATACGGCGCCGGCTTGAACGGGTCCGCATCCCACGCGACGCCGTCCAGATCCAGGCCGGTGCCCGCCGCCGGCTGCGACAGGTGCAGCGTGCTGTCGCGCGTGTACGAGGAGCCGGTGTACACCGAAAACAGTGTTTCCGCCTGCGCGGCGGGCGCCGCCGGCAGCGCGCATGCCAGGACCGGCACGACAGCATGCACTGCGCGCCGCGCCCTTGCATTCCTTGCGGCATCCTGCATGGAGCACATGGCGCACCTCCTCAGCGTCCGATTCCGTTGGTCGGCCCGCCCATGCCCGGTCCGCTCGGCGACCCGGTGGAACCGCTGCCCATCGTGCCCGATCCGGGCGACGTCGGGCTGGTGCTCGCGCCGAGGCCGGACGCACCGCTCCCCCTGCTGCCGGACGCGCCGCTGGACATTCCCGTGCTGGGGCAATCCACCTTTGTCCCGGCAGAACCGGAGCTGGCGGCGGCGCTCGAGGTACCGCTTGCGCCCGGCGGGCAGTCGACACCCGCCGCCGCCGCGCCGTGCGTGCGCGAAGATCCGGTCGTGCTGGCGCCCGATGAGGCGCCGCCCACGCTCGAGCTGCTGGTCGAACCGCTGCCGCCGGATGACGGCGGCGTATTCGGCTCGACCGAACTGCCCGAGCCCGTGGTGCGCGAACTGATGCCGGATGTGGAAGGCGTAGCGGTTTGCGCGGCCGACATGCCGGGCGCGCCGGCGGTTGCCAGCAGCGCCAGCAACAGTGTGCTGAAAGACAGCGTCTTCATGTTTCCTCCTTGAAGAATTCAAACAGCAGCAGGTGCAAGTCGCGTGCCACGCGGCGCGGGCGGGTTTGATGCAGGTCAGCGCCGGCGCGTCGCGACAGCCGGTTCTCGCGGTAAATCAAGAAGCGACGGCCGTTGCTTCCCTTACGATGAGATACAAGCGCCCCGCCGCCAATAAAAAGGACAACCCATGCCGCAGAAAAAGCCGCCGTCGGTCAGCGTGCTGATGCCGACCTACGAGCAATCCCGATTCATCGCACGCGCGCTCGACAGCCTGCAGGCGCAGACGCTGACCGACTGGGAAGCGATCGTGATCGACGACGGCTCGCGCGACACCACCATGGAAGTCGTGCTCGGCTATCTCGGCGACGCCCGCATCCGCTACTACCGTTCCGACCAGAACCGGGGGCTGGGTTGCGCGCTGAACGAAGGCCTCGCCAAGGCGCGGGCGCCACTGATCGCCTACCTGCCGAGCGACGACGTCTACTACCGCGAGCACTTGCAGTCCCTCAAGATCTGCCTGGAACAGCAAGCGGGTGCGGTGCTCGCGTATTCCGGGGTGCGCCACCATTACAACCGGCAGGCGGCCGGCTGCATCGACGGCTACCCGCTGCAACTGGTGCAGTGCATGCACCGCAAGGTGGACGCGCGCTGGACAGAGCGCAACGAACTGGAGTCGGACGACCTCGAGCGCCTGTACTGGGACCGGCTGCGCGCGCTCGGCGCGTTCACCGCGAGCGACCGGGTGAGCTGCGAATGGGTGCACCATCCGATGCAGCGCCACAAGATCATGCAGGAGCCGGTGGGCGGCATCAATACCTTCCGCGCCCATTATCGGGTGACCCAGCCGCTGCGCTTTCATACCTCCGTCGGCCATGCGATCGACGAAATCGGCCAGTATCGCGCGATGCGCGAGCGGCTGGACACGCCGCGCGCGCACGACGGCCTGAAAATCCTGCTGGTCGGCGAACTCGCGTACAACGCCGACCGCGTGCTCGCCCTGGAAGAGCAGGGACACAAGCTGTACGGGCTGTGGATGCGCGAGCCCTACTGGTACAACACCGTCGGCCCCCTGCCCTTCGGCCATGTCGAGGACTTGCCGCGCGAGAACTGGCAGGAAGCGATCCGGCAGGTCAAGCCCGACCTGATCTACGCGCTGCTCAACTGGCAGGCAGTTCCGTTCGCGCACGAGGTCCTGATGGCCGCCCGCGACATTCCCTTCGTCTGGCATTTCAAGGAGGGCCCGTTCATCTGTCTCGAAAAGGGCAGCTGGGCACTGCTGGTCGACCTGTACCGCCATGCCGACGGCCAGATCTTTTCCAGTCCGGAGATGCGCGACTGGTTCGATACCGTGGTGCCGGGGCTGTCACGCGGCAAGCCGACCCATGTGCTCGACGGCGACTTGCCCAAGCGCGACTGGTTCGACCAGCCGCGCGCGTTGCCGCTGTCGGCGATCGACGGCGAGGTGCATACGGTGTCGCCCGGGCGGCCGATCGGCCTGCATCCGGAAGTGGTCGGCGAACTTGCGCGCCACCGCATCCACCTGCATTTCTACGGCGAGATCACGCAGGGGCAGTGGCTGTCATGGATAGAAAAGACGCAGCGGCTCGCGCCGGGCTACCTGCACCTGCATCCGAATGTCGACCAGAGCCGCTGGACCGCCGAGTTTTCGCAATACGACGCCGGCTGGCTGCACTGTTTCCGCAGCAGCAACGAAGGCGAGATCCGCCGCGCGATCTGGGACGACCTGAACTACCCGGCGCGCATCAGCACGCTTGCCGCCGCCGGGCTGCCGATGATACAGCAGGCCAACGACGGCGCGATCGTGGCCGCGCAGACACTCGCAAGGCAGATGGGGATAGGCGTGTTTTTCGATACCGTCGAAGACTTGGCGCGGCAACTGCACGACCGTGCGCAAATGCAGGCGATCCGGGACAGGGTGTGGCAGCAGCGCGACGTCTTTACCTTCGATTACCACGTGCCGCGGCTGGTCGACTTCTTCCGCGAAGTGATCGTTTCGTGTTCGGACAGGAAAACGGTGCGCGCCGAAAGCGGCGCCAGATGAAGACAGGAAACGCTGCGCAGGCGGCGCTTGGCCATCCCGTCGCAGCGCAGGAGATGATCAGACGTAGGCGCTGACGCGCTGCATTGCCAGGCGTTGCGCGGCGCCGCTCTGCTCGCGGCGGATGCGGATGGCGGTGACGACCCATGCGGCCGCGCGGACCGCACCGTACAGCAGCGCCACGACCGCCGCCACGGCGCAGGCGACCGCTTCCAGCTGCACGAAGTCGCGGGTGATGCCTTCCATCATGAACCGCTGCTCGGTCATCAGCGTCCACTGAAGCAGGCTCCAGGCGAGGCCGAAGAAGGCGGCGATGACGATGGCGATGCGAATGGCAATCGCGTTCCGGACTTGCTGATCGAACAGGGGATAATCCCGTTGGGGTGTGCTGAACATGATGGCGGCTCCTTGTCTTGCAGCCAACGCGCCATTGTGTGGCGCGCCGCTGTTAAATTCTTGCTTGACTCCATCTTGCTTCAGCGACTGTTATATATCCAATTCCCATTTCTCATGACAGTTATGGGAATCGTGAATATCAACGCGCATGCCCGCCGGCCGCCGCTTCACGGCGGCCGTGCCGCTTGACCGGGTGGCAAGGGTACTGGCTTCAGGGTCCGCGCAGGCGGTACCACTGCATGTAGCGGTCGTAGAACAGCGCATGCCGCTCCAGGTCGTCGCGGGTACTGGTCTGCGCAATGCAGCCGCGCCACTGCGTGCTGTTGCGCGCGTAGCCGCTGCGTTCGCAGGCCGGCCCGTATTCCGCCGCCATCGCGAGGACAGGATCGTTGTTGTAAGCCACCTGCTCAGCCGTGCCGCAAGCGGCAAGCAGCGAAGCCATGGCGAGAACCGCAGCTGTAGATCGCATCACGGTCACCTTCTTTCTTGTTGTTCGCTTCCAACAGGACGGGCATTGCACCCGCCTCCTTCACTGCTGCATGCCGCGCTGGCCGGACTGCCTGGCCTGCGTGCCCAGCATGTTCGATTCGAAGGCCTGCATCTGCAAGCCGATCTCGCCGAGGTCGAGGCCGGATTGCTGCACCTTCGGGAACAGCGTCTGCTCCTCGTTTTCGACATGGCGCATGACCGACTCCGACAGTTGCCGCATCAGCTGCTCGTACTGCGCATCGGCCTCGTCCATGCCCTTCAGTTGCTCGATCAATTGCCTTGCCTCCTGGTGCTCCTGCTCGCAGTGCTCGACCAGGCCCGGTTCGGCTTCCTGCACGCGCGGGTAGAACACCGACTCTTCGAGGGCGGCATGCATTTCCAGAAGCAGGAGAAGGCGCGGCCCGCCTTCCTTTTTCGCGTTCACGTCCTGCGTATTGAAGAACTGGTCGAACAGTTGCCGCACCAGGCGGTGATCCGCCTTGAGCGCGTCGATAGGCCGGTCGGCGGGAAAGCCGCCCTGGCCGCGATGCGATCCGTTATTGCTTTCCATCTGGGGCTCCTTCTGCTGCGATGGGGAAGATTGCAGTTTAGGAGCCACCCTTTCATTTGCAAGGCGGCGGAACCGCGCAACCGCCGCCGGTCTAAACAGATCCGTTTGAAAGGATCGATGATGTCTGCCGCCGCCCGCCTGCACGCGCGCCCGCGCGCCGTCACTGGTGACAGCCCCGCCGGCCGCTTCACGCTCGATGCGATCGGCGGCACGCGCGACAGCTACCTGTATGTGCCGCCGCAATACCGCGCGGACAAACCCGCGCCGCTGGTGCTGCTGCTGCACGGCGCCGGCGGACACGCGGCTGACGGGCTCGCGCTGTTGCGGCATCTCGCGGACGACGCCGGCATGATCCTCGTCGCGCCCGCATCCGCAGGGCACACCTGGGACATCATCGCGCGGCGCACCTACGGCCCGGATGTGGCGTTGCTCGACAGCGCGCTGGAACATGTGTTCGGGCAATACGCGGTCGACACTGCGCAGCTTGCGATCGGCGGCTTCTCCGACGGCGCGTCGTATGCGCTCACGCTCGGGCTGGCGAACGGCGACCTGTTTACCCACGTGATCGCATTTTCGCCGGGCTTCATCGGGCCGGTGCAGCCGGAGGGCGAACCGAAGATCTTCATTTCGCACGGCACGCGCGACACTGTGCTGCCGGTTGCGCCGTGCAGCAGGCAAATCGTCGCGCGCCTGCGCCGCGCGGAATACAGCGTGATGTACGACGAGTTCGAGGGCGGTCATGAGATTCCTGCCGTCGTCGGCCGTTTTGCAACGGACTGGTTCCTCGGGCGGGTCTAGTGGGTGTTATGAACCAGGGAAGGACGCTCGCCCTTCCTAGTGGTTCGGCACCAGCCGGAACGCCTTGCCCTCCCCCGCATCATCCACCCTGCCTTGCGCCTTGGCTTCGGCGAGCGTGGACGCGATGACATCGGGATCGATATCGGGCAGCTGGTCCGCGAGTTCGTCGAGCGCCATCAGTTCGCTCCTGTCACGATCCCATTGCTGGTACGCATCGGCAATTTTTTTCCACACGAGTCCCTGGTCCTTGTTCATCGGCATGGTCGCTCCATGAAAGGTCACAGTCATGAGTCCCTTGCGGGCCACAACAGTTCACATGCTTCCGTACAAGCTAGACATGGATCAAGAGCAAGGGCGAGGGCCGCCCGGCAGACATCGTGGCGCATGGCGAAAAGCTGCCGGCTGGACAAAGGATACAGGCGTTCCGCAGGCGGTGACCGGGAACGACATTGCTGCGCAGATGTTCCTGCAGAGGAAAAATTTACCTGCTGCAGCCAGGGTGCGGGTTGACGCGGAAGCTGCGTCCTCTTCTCGATCAGCGGCCAGAGGTGACCGTCACCCAGTCGCGTTCCCCGACCGCCGCAAGCTCGTCGAGGCAGGCGATTTCCCTTGCCGACAAATCCTCCTGGATCTGCCTGTCTCCCGCTTGCAGCCGGCCCTGCCGCGTCAGCGTATCCACCTTGCTCAGGTGGTCGCCCATCAGCAGGATGCGGCCCAGCGCGGACACTGCCTTGCCGCGCGCCTGCGCGTCCTGTTCCACGATCGCGGTCGAGACCGACTCGGGGAAATGCCATTCGCGCGCGATGTTGACCGTCAGCGCCCGTCCGCAGGCCGCAAGCGCATTGCAGAAGGTCGGCGAGCCGACCGGTTGCCGGCCATCGGAAATCCTGTCGATCACGCGCAGCGACACGGTGAGCCCGACGTTATGGATCAGCCCGGCAAGGAAGGCGTCGAGCGGATCGACCGCCTCGTCGCGCGCGAGCAGGTGGCAGGCCATCGCGCAGCGTTCCGACTGCGCCCACAGGCGCGGCGCAACCATGCGCGTGAAACTGCCGGATTTCAGGTTGATGATGGGCTTGAAGGCGACGCCTGTGATCAGCTGCCGCAATCCGTCCTGGCCGAGGATCAGCACCGCGTGGTCGATGCTGGCAATCGGCCCGCCCGGGTTGTAGGCCGCGCTGTTGGCCATGCGCAGCACTTCGGCGACCAGCACCACGTCCTGTGAAATCGTGTGCGCCAGCTCGGCGCCGGAAAAGTCGCTGTTGCGCAGGCTTTGCAGCAGTTGCGGGATCACGCCCGGCATGCGGCGCACCATGTGCGCGCCGGATTCGCCGGACTGCACCGTCGCATCCAGCGCCGCGAGAATCGCATCCTCGTTCCCGTTGGTGAACACGTCCGGATGGTTTTCCGCCTCGAACAGCCAGCTGGAAAAAATGAAATCGACCTGGTCGCGCTGCGTGGCCAGCGCCGCATGCGTGGCGATGTCCTGCACGCGCGCCGGCTGTACCTGGGGTACGGCCACCGGCTGCGGCGCGGCGGCAGGCGCGGTTTGCTGCGGAGCGGAGAATAAGCGTCGAAGCCAGTTGTACATGTCGGTCGAAGTCGGCGTTGCGCCGGCACTTCCTCGGCCGGCCCCGCCGTGATTTAAACACGGTCCGGGGCCGGCGTCGACACCCGCCTTGCCGTCATCCGAATTCCAGCTGCAGATAAGGCGAATGGCGCAGCAGCGATCGCAGGAATCCGTGCCGTGCCGGCCCCGCCGGCAGCACTTCGACCGTCGCCGGGCAGCGCGCGCCGACGGTCGACAGCAGCAGATCGCCGGTGGCATGCGCGACACGGTACTTCTGCCCGGCCTGCAGCACCACATCGGCCTGCTCGCCGGGGACCGTGATCCATAGCTGCCCGCTGCGGCAGTGTATCTCCGCCGGCCCGCGCGTCCTGAGGGACGCGACGCGCCAGCGTGCGAGCGTGACCAGTACACGGTCGGCCGGCGCCGGGGCGCAGCCTGCGGAGGGGCCGGGCCGCGCAGGCGCAAAGCCGGGACGGGACGGATTGATATCGAGAAGCGTGGCGAGGCTCATGGCATTCCTCCGTGCGAGGGATGGCGGGACGCACTTTGCGTTCCCGCCGGAACAGGCGCATACTTGCATGCATCAGAGTCATGCGTTGCACTACCCCTGCTCCTGACCACAATTTTCCTTCTGTCTGGCGCAACGCTCAAACGTTGTTTATGCATCATTGACATGAGAAAAACGCATGCGAGAAGACCTTCTTGACCTGCCCCCGCTGGACGCGCTGCGCGGTTTCGTGGCGGTGGCGCGGCGCATGAGCATCACCCTGGCCGCGCGGGACCTGTGCCTGACGCAATCCGCCGTCAGCCGCCAGGTGCAGTCGCTCGAGCAGCACTTCGGCACGCCGCTGCTGGTGCGCACGCACCGCGCAATCGCGCTGACCGAGTCCGGCCGGCAGCTGTTCACGCTGGCCTCGCCGTGGCTCGACCGGCTTGCCGATTTCACCCGCTCCGTGCGCCAGGACGGCCGGCCGAAACCGGTGACGGTGACGGCGAGCATCGGCGTCACCGCGCTCTGGCTGCTGCCGCGGCTGGGCGGCTTCCAGTCTGCGCATCCGCATGCCGACGTCCGGGTGGCGGCGAACAACCGCACGCTCGACCTGGAGCAGGAAGGCATCGACATCGCGATTCGCTACTGTCCGGCCGCGCGCGCGCCGGAAGGCGCGCTACGCCTGTTCGGCGAAACGGTGGTGCCGGTTGCGAGCAAGGCGGTGGCGGCGCGTGCGTTCAAGACGCCGGCCGCGCTGCTGCAGCAGGTGCTGCTGGAACTGGATGAACGCGACCTGCCCTGGCTGCATTGGGCCGACTGGCTAAGCGCGCGCGGCTATGCGCATGCCAAGCCCAGGTCCTACCTGCGCTTCAACCAGTATGACCAGGTGATCCAGGCGGCGATCGAGGGACACGGCGTCGCGCTCGGCCGGCTGGCGCTGGTGCAGCCGATGCTGGAGGACGGCCGCCTGGTGGCGCAGCGCGACGCCGCCATCGGGGTGAACGACTATGCGTACTGGCTGGTGCAGGCATCGCCGGCGCCGCGTCAGGAAGTCATGCAGTTCGCCGAGTGGATCCTGCGCGAGGCAAGCCAGGCACCGGGCGCCGGCGGCGACGGGAAAGCGGGGCGGCGCCGGGCGCGCGGCTGAGAGCGCGAGCCCGAGGCGTTCCGCCGGCGAACGGGACGCGCCGCGCGCCGTCAATCATCCAGGCTGACCTGCCACAACCCGTCCTTGCCCTGCGTCCGGCGTTCCAGCAGGGCGGCCGGCAACGCAACCTTGAGCGCCTGCACGCGCTCCGGATCGACCAGCACGGTCGGTTTTTCCTGCCGCAGGATCGGCAGCACGTCCGGCTTGGCGCGCTTCTTGAGAATCTTCACCGCCTGCGTGCCGGCCAGGCCGCCGACCACGCGGAAGTCGGCGCCGGCGTACAGAATGGCGCCGGGCACGCGCACCAGCGCGAAGGAGATCACGGGAATCCGGTTTTCCGCGCCGAAGTCCGACAGGTCGATGGTCGGCTCGTAGCGGCGCAGGCCGTAGTAGGTATCCAGCGGCACGGCGAACATCTGCACGCCCTGCCCGTGGTCATACAGCTCCTTCAGCGCCGGCACAATGCTGTCGCGCTTGTGCACCTGCCGGGCCGCGACGTTGATCATCAGGTCGCTGCCCTTCGCCTTCGCCGCCGCCACATGCGCGACCCCGTTCTCGTCGTCGGTATGCACCATGCCGATGCGGCGCAGGCGCGGAAAGACCTGCTGCACGATCCGCAGCGACTCATCCATGTCCATGTACAGCGTCGACCCGGTGACGCCCGGCCCGGCGTCGCGCAGCGAGGCCGCGTTGACGTCGAGCGGATTGGCCACGGCGGTGAATACGACCGGGATGCGCGCGTCCTCGAGGATGGCGCGCGCGTAGCGGGTGGCCGGGGTGCCGATGGTGAGCACCAGGTCGGGCTTGCTCTCGGCGATGCGCGCGGCTTCCTGGCGCACGCGCAGCATCACGCCGACCTTGTCCCAGAAGCCGCCCTTCTCGATGTCGAAATCGATCTTGACGCGGTTGAGCAGCAGGTTCTTGCCCTGCTCGATGCCGTTCTGCCCGAGCGTGGACAGGAAGCCGTCGAGCGCCTGCTGGTAAGGCTCGATGTCGGTGACTTGCAGCACGTCGATGCGGAAGGTGCGCGGCGGATCCATCCAGTCCGGCGGTATCGCTTCCAGCGCGCGCGCCGGAAGGGTCACGATCATCAGTACGAATGGAAAGAGGGCGAACAGTCTCTTCATGGGTCTCTCTTCTAGGGTGGAATATCGTCGGCAGTCCGCGCCCGGCTGGCGGACCCTGAGGATGGGACAATATTAAACAGACAAGCCGCGCCGTTGTTGCCTCGAAGATTGACTTACCGGGCCAAACTATTGCGTGACGGGACCGTTTGCGCCGTGTCGCGCAAACTTGTTTCCCTGGTGACTCAATACGAGCTGCGTTGAAGCGGAATCGCGCAAGCTGGCGCACGCCTGGAAAGACGTTTGGATACCGGCGAATGCGGTCGGGACCGGGTCAGTAAGCGTAGCGCAGCGCCATCCCGCCGCCCCAGCGCTGCGTGCCGTCCGCATATTCGTGCGACAGGTAGGTCTGGGCCTTCCATGCGCGGTCGACGTTGTGCTTGTAGCAGGCCGTCAGCTCGCGCACTTTCGCCGGTTTCGGCAGGGCGGGCTGCGGCTTGTCGCGGCAGCCGAAGGCGATGCCGCTGCTTTCGGGTTCCTGCAGCTTCAGGAGAGGCGTGCCGGGCGGCGGCGAATCGGATCTGGCGAAGGCAGCGCCGGACGCGGAGCCGAAACGCGCCTGCGGCGGCTGCAGCGGCTGCCCGAGCCGGCTGCGGTCGCTGATCGCGCCGCTGAGCTTGAAGACCGGATCGTGATACAGGTTGTAGGTGACGATGCGGCGCCGGCCTTCCTTGTCGGGGCGCTTTGCCTTGTCCTGCTTCTGCGGCGGCCTTTTGCGCTCCCCGCTTGCGTCGTGCGACTCGCGCGGCGCGGCGTGCAGGCCGGCGAGGCTGGCCGCCTGCAGCGCGCCCGCCGCGGCCCCGTCCGCGGCGACCAGCGGCGCGCCGGCGATGACACCCAGGGTGCCAGCGGCAATGCGTGCGAAGGCGCGTAGGATCAGCATGGGCAAGCCCTCACCATGGTTGCGGTTGCGGCAGCGCGTGTCCGGGTTGCCGTGTCGACTGTTCAATCCATTGTAGCGGTATTCCCTTGAAGAAAGAGAACACTTGCATGATAAACAATCGTCTGGCGGGCGAACCTGTCGCGCTTTCGACGCACTGGCGGATGCAGCCGGCTTGCTGATTGTCAGGAGCAGCGCGGCGCGCGCCTGCTAAGGTGGGCACCAGGAGCATGGACTGACAGAAGGAGCACCAGATGGCATACCGTTCGGCATACCGCTTCCCGCTCGGCCTTGCAGCAGGCGTCCTCGCCGTGTTCCCTGCGCATGGCATCGCCGAAAATCTTCCCGCGCCCGCCCCGCTGGGCAAGCCGACCAGCACCGTCTACCGGCTGGTGATGCCGGACGGGCGCATCGTCTACTCGGACAAGCCGCTCAAGGGCGGCAAGGTGGATGAAACCCTGACAGTGGATCCGCCGGAAAAAGGCACGCCTTCGGCGGTCGGCAACGGCCGCCGCCCGCCGCTGCCGCCGCGCAGCGAGGTGACGCCGGTGATGCGCGTGCCGTCGGTTGCGTCCCCAAAGCCCAGGAGCGCCGACGACGCCGAAGCGGACGTGATCCGCGCCGAAATGCTGCTGGACGACGCGCGCAAGCGGCGCGAGGCCGGCGCAGAACCGCTGCCGGGCGAACGGACCGGCACCGCCACTGGCGGGTCGCGCCTGAACGACGCCTATCATGCGCGGCAGAAGCGGCTGGCCGAGGAGGTCGCGGTTGCGGAGAATGTGCTGAAGAAAGCGATCGAGGCGCGGGACACCTTGCGCAACGGGCGCTAGCGCGGAGGTTTATCGGCTGACGCCGCAGCCGTTGCGGTGTACCGACGGTTCACGCCGGCAGCCGGTAGAACCAGTGCCACGGCTCGTAGATGAAGCCGAGGCTGTTGCCGCGCGGGTAGGACAGTGCGAATCCGAAGCGCGCCGCGTTTACCGTCAGCCAGCGGAATGCCGCGGTGTTCTCGAACGGTTCTTCCCGGGCGTCGCATCCCGGCGTATTGATGTCTACCGCTCGGCCGCTGTGGTGCTCGCTGTAGCCCGGCGGCGCGCTCAGCCTGAGAATCTCTTCCATTGCCATGCCGCGCGCAAGCTTGTCGCGGATGATCTGCGCCTGTTCCTCGACGTCGCGGAAGGCGGATACGATCTCCAGCACGATACCGTCTTGCGCGGCCGCCTGCTTCATTGCGCGCCAGGCACGGGCAGCAGCGGGAATCAGGGTGTGCACACGGCCGTCGGCATCGCGCTCGGCCGGCAGCAGCTCGCGCGCATCGGGATGGAAGGGCAGCGCCTTGCGGCTGAGCAGGTCACCGGCAATGCCGAGTGAAGCGAGCAGAAGGCAGAGGTTGTTGTCTTGTTCGTGCGGCAGCATGGAAACGTGATGCAGGGAGGGCGTTTCGGATTATAGATCGCAAACGCCAGCCGTCCGCACAGCGTGCATGAAGCCGCCCTGCGATCGTTGCGGGAAAACCTCGCCCTTCCTCCTTTCCGGAATTTTTTGACAATGAAATGTCTAAACCGACATGTAGAGGTTTTGCGGCTTTTCACCCACTCACGCCGCGCCTTTACATCACGGCACTTCTTCAGGAGGCAACATGTCTACCGTAGATAAATCCATTGACGTCAACGTTCCCGTGTCCACCGCCTATAACCAGTGGACCCAATTCGAGGACTTCCCGAAATTCATGGAAGGCATCGAAGAAGTCCGGCAGCTGGATGACACGCACCTGTACTGGTGCGCCAATATCGGCGGCAAGCGCAAGGAATGGGATGCGGAAATCACCGAGCAGGTTCCCGACCAGCGCATCGCCTGGCGCAGCATAACCGGCGCGCCGAACGGCGGCATCGTGACTTTCCACCCGATCGACGCCACCACCACCCGCGTCATGCTGCAGCTGGAATACGATCCGGAGGGGATCACCGAAAACGTCGGCGACGCCCTCGGCGTCGTGTCGCGCCGCGTGGAAGGCGACCTGGAACGGTTCAAGGAGTTCCTCGAATCGCGCGGCCAGGAAACCGGTGCGTGGCGCGGCGATGTCCAGCAGGGACAACCGCAGCGCGGCATCTAAGCCGTAACCGTCGCGCCTGCCGCGCGCAGGCCGGCTCGCAGCATGCCCGCCCGGCGCACAGCCGGCGGGCGTTTCCTGGCAGGGCGCCTGGCCCTTGCCCCTCTTGCCCCTCTTGCCCCTCTTACCCCTCTTTCTCCCTTTCACGCGTCGCACACGCATGACGCGTGCCTTTTCACATGCGCCCATCGTGCACATGTCCGGTGTAGCGAGGAATGGTTGCGCCCGTTGGCTTTCCCATAAGATACATTTTACGTCGTTCTTATGTCACAATCTCTGCCCGGGGCCGCACTCGTACCAGGCGTCATGCAACGCACGCAGGGAAGCGGCATTCTGTATTCAGTAAAAAAGGAAGACCATGCAATCCACCATTTTTCGATTCAAGGCAGCCACCACGCAGGAATCCATGAACAACGCCGTTCGCGTCCTGAGCGGTATCGACGGTGTCGGCACTGTCACGCCGTCGATCGTTCGCAACGAGGTGAACGTACAGTTCGACGCGACCCGCGCATCGCCGCAGCGCCTGCAGGCGGCACTGGATGAAGCGGGTTACGGCGTCGTGACCGGCAATACCGGCGGCTGCGGCGGCGGGGGCGGCGGCTGCAGCTGCAGCTGATCCCTGCATCCTCCCCGTATCGTCATCCCACGGCCCCGGCAATGCCGGCGCCGTTCAACCGCGGCGTACTGTCGTTCATTCTGACGAGCGACCAACGCGACGCCGCGGTTCCGCTCAAGCCGGGTTTCGCGAACACCTGCGGATTGCACTAGCCGAGTCGGCACGCCGGTGCCGCGGTCGACAGTCGTGTTCCAACCGGTAATTCATTTCTGCTTTCCGCGGCGTGATAACACCTGGTTACAGCTTTTGCACCGCCGCGCTATCAATTGCGGGATCGCCGCGCTAAGCTTTTCGCATCCATGAACCAGGACATGCCATGAAAAAAGCGCCCTTCTTGCTGTTGCCGGCCTTGCTGCTCGCCGTGCCGCTGGCCGTACTTGCGGATCCCTGGAAAGACGAAAGCGGCCACGGCAAAGGCCGCGGGCATGAGCGCCGCGAGTACAAGGAAGAATTCTGGGACGGGAATTGCAAGGTTGAACGCAAGCTCGAAAAAAGCGGCGAGTACAAGGAAGAACGCAAGTGCAAGCCGTCCCGTCACGGTTATTACCAGCCGGCCCCGGTCTATGTCCCCGCCCCCGCGCCGGTCGTCGTCGAGCCCGGCGTCACCATCCACGGCACGGTCAGAATTCCGTAACGGCGCTCCCCGCTAGCGGCCGGTAAATTCGGGACGCGTCTTTTCGATGAACGCACGGGTGCCGATCCGGAAATCTTCCGTCGACGCCGCCAGTCCGAAGTAATCCGCGCCGAGCTCGGCCGATTCCTCGAGTGTCATGTTCAGGCCCCGGTGCAAGGCTTCCCAGGTCAGCCGCACCGCCATCGGCGACTGCGCCAGGATGTCGCCGACCAGCGCTCTTGCCTGCCGCATCAACTGGCCGGGTTCGACCGCCTCGTGCACCAGGCCGATCCTGACCGCTTCTTCCGCATCGATGATCCGTCCGCGCAGCAGCAGTTCCGCCGCCCTGCCCTTCCCGACGAGGCGCGCAAGCCGGGTCGTGCCGCCGAAGCCGGCCACCGCGCCGATGCGCACCTCGGGATGGCCGAACCTGGCATTTCCGGCGGCGATGCGGATCATGCACGCTTCCGCCAGTTCCAGTCCGCCGCCATAGGCGAGCCCGTTGAGCGCCGCCAGCGTGACCTTGCCCAGGTTCTCAATCCGGTTCGTGACCCGCACGGCAAGGCGGGCAAAGTCCCGTACTTCCAGTGGCGCCGCCCGGTGCAGGTATGCGATGTCGGCGCCGGCGGAAAATACCTGCGGGCCGGCGCCGGTCAGGATCACGGCGCGTACCGATGCGCGCGTCTTCACCGCGTCAAGCATCTGCGCGATGCTCTCCAGGACATCGATGTTCAGCGCGTTGCAGGCCCCGGGCCGGTTGAGGGTGATCAGCGCGATGTTGTCGCTTTCCTCGTAGAGGACGGGCTGGCTGGCATGCATGGTCAATCTCCTTTTCCGTTGTTGGCGCAGCGATGCAATCGGGCATCGGCGACCGGTTCCAGCTTAGCGATTCGCGCCGGCGCCGGAATGAGAGATTTGCATGGGGCTATGAATACGCTTCATGCCCTGTTGCCTGCCGCCAGCAGCCACTGGACCAGCGCATCCACCTCGGGCCGCCTCGGCTTCGCTGCGGCGGTCACCAGGTAGTACGCGCGGTCGCACGCGTGCGCGACATCGAAAAGGCGAACCAGCCGGCCTTCCTCCAGTTGCCGGTCCACCAGCGCATCCGCAACGAGCGCGACGCCCTGCGCGTGTTCCGCGGCGTCGATCAGCAGCGACACTTCGCTGAACGAGGGTCCGCCTTGCGGCTCCGGCAGGTCAATTCCGGCCGATTCGAACCAGGGGCGCCATGGAAAGACGGACTGCCTGAGCAGCGTGGCGCGCGCGAGGTCGCGCGGCGAGCGCAGCCAGGGGTGTGCCTTCCGGTATGCCGGGCTGCACACCGGATACAGGCGAACCGGGATCAGCGGCACTGAATCGAGGCCTTCCCAGTCGCCCCTGCCGAAACGGATCGCGACGTCGGCTTCACCGTTCCGGATACTCACATACCGCGAGGTCGCGACGATATCGAGATCGATGTCAGGATGATTCCTGTTGAAGGAGGCAAGACGCTGGACCAGCCAGCGCGACGCGATGGCCGGCGCGAGGCTGAGACGCACTACCGCCCGAGCCGAGCCGGAAAGCTGCGCGACGCCCTCGCGCAGGCAGGTCAGCCCCTGCCGTACATGCGGCAGCAATTCCTGCCCGTGCACGGTGAGGCTCACCAGCGGGCCGACGCGCAACAGCAAGGCCACGCCCAGCGTGGCCTCGAGCTGGCTGATCCTGTGGCTGACCGCGCTTTGCGTGATCGACAGCTCGTCCGCGGCCCGGGAAAAACTGCCCAGCCGCGCGACCGCTTCGAAGGCCATCAGTCCGTTCAGCGGCGGGATGCGGGCCGCCGGTTTTTTTCCGTTTTCTGTCATGAATGGAGCCGGTTGCTTGTGCTGCAAACGCCGTTGATGGCCCCATGCTGCCACGCGGGCCCCGCCAAAACAATATCATGCCCATGGGATCGGCCTTCACCACCGGCACGCAGGCGGCTGCCAGCCACCGCGATGCAGTATGATCGACGCCAGTTCGCGGCCATTGCCGCGCTATCCGGGAGACGAAGAATGAAACATGCGTCGTTGATCGCCGGCCTGCTGCTGGCGGCCGGCATCCTGGCACCGGGCGCGGCCGCGCAGACCATGTACCGCTGCGGCAATACCTACCAGGACCGCCCATGCGAAGCGGGCGCGGGCAAGGCCATCGGCAATGCCGGCACGGCGCAGTCCGCGTACAAGCCGGTTGCCCATGCCGAATGTGCGCAGCGCGGCGCCGACTCCCTGAAAATAACCTGGGCGCGTGAAGCCGGACAGACGCTGGACAAGGCAACGGCGGAAGTCGATGCGGGCCCGTTTTCCGGGCCGCAGAAGCAGGACATGAGAAAACTGGTGGCGGAAGTCTACAGCCGCCGCGGGACGGCACCGGAAGTGCGCGCGGCAATCGAAGCGAGCTGCGTGGCGGAGAAGGAAAAGGAGGCGCAGGCGGTGCGGGTCATTCGCGCCGAAGCGGTGCCCGCAGCCGGCGCGGCGCCCGCCGGGACCGCGCAGGACGCGCGGCGCCAGACGGCGGCGCTGGGCGAGTCGAATGCACGCAAGAGCGCCTGCGACCGCATCCGGCGCACGCTCGATGTGGTCGAACGCGAACAGCGCGATGGCGGCTCGGCGACGCAGATGGACAAACTGGGCCAGGAGCGGCGCGACCTGCAGCGCGAGCTGCGCGACGCCGGCTGCTGAGCGCGGCGGCGCCGGCCAGCGTTGCGTGTTCTTACTGCCCGAGCGCCTTTCTCAGCGTCGCGGCGAGGTCTTCCGCATTGAATTTCGCCACGTAGGCATTGGCACCCACGCTGCGTACATGATCCTCGTTGGTCGTGCCGGACAGCGAGGAATGGATCACCACGGGGATCGATGCGAAGCGCTGGTTCTGCTTGATGTTGCGGGTCAGCGTGAAGCCGTCCATCTCGGGCATTTCGAGGTCGGACAGCACCAGCGCGATCTTGTCCTGCACCGTCTTGCCCTCCGCTTCCGCGGCGGCGGCGACCGCCTGCAGCTTTTCCCAGGCTTCCTTGCCGGTCTTGGTCATGATGTAGGGCACGCCCATCGCCTCGAGGCCCTGCTCGATCAGGGTGCGCGCCACCACGGAATCATCCGCCGCCAGCACCACGGTGCCCGGCCGGAGCACGATCTGGTCGCCGATTTCCGCCGGATCCACATCCTGCTCGCCCGGTGCGCCCATTTCGCGCAGGATGGTTTCCACATCCAGCACCTGGGCCAGCCGCGACCCCTCCGCATTGCCGTCCAGGCGCGCGATGCTGGTCACCATTTGTCCGGCGGCGGTGTTTTCGGCCGACAGCACCTGGTTCCAGTCCAGCCGCACGATGTCTTCCACCGCCTCGACGGCGAAGCCCTGGGTGGTGCGCGCGAACTCGGTGATCAGCAGGATGTTGAGGCCGGTCTTCGGTATGCAGCCGACGATGGCGGGCAGGTCCAGCACCGGGATGATCTGGCCGCGCAGGTTGACCACCCCGAGCATGTGCGGGCGGGAGCCGGCGATGCCGGTAATCTGCGGCATTGCGACGATCTCGCGGATCTTGAATACGTTGATGCCGAACAGTTCCGAGCGCTCGCCATTGGCGTCGCCACCCAGGCGAAACAGCAGCATCTCGAATTTGTTGGTGCTGGTAAGGTTGCTGCGCTCGTCGATATCCTGTTGTACGGCGTCCATCGTAAATACCCTGACTGTCTGTGTGGAAATTCCAGCAGCCTATCAGGTTGGCGCGCCGCCGACAATTGTGTCCGATCGCAGCTTTCCCCGGCCGGACGTCTCACGGGGGCAGGTCGGCCTCCTGCGCTCAGCCGCCGTTGGTTGCAAACAACGCAAGCGTACGCTGGCGCGCCAGTGTTGCACTTTCGTCATGAAAATCCTTGCGGCGGTCGGAATTGAAGCCGTGCCCGGCGTCGTACAGGTACACCTCCACCTGCGGGTGCTGCGCACGCACCGCCTCCACCCCGTCCAGCGGAATACCCTGGTCGTGCCTGCCAAAGTGCAGGATGGTCGGACAGCGCGGCGATTCGCCGGCCAGCTTCGGTATCAGGCTGCCGTAGTAGCCGGACGCGGCGGCCAGGCCGCTGCAGCGGCACGCGGCCGCCCAGGTCACCGAGCCGCCGTAGCAATAGCCGGTAATGAACACCGGCCCCTTGTCCTTCAGCGCATCGATGCAGGTCTGCACGTCGGCGACCGACTGTTCGAACGGGTGCGCCTCGCGCGCAATCTTCAGCGCTGCCTGCACATCCTCGGGCTCGTAGCTCGCCTGCAGGCCGGGCGCTTCCCGGTCGAACAGCGCCGGCGCCAGCACTTCGTAGCCCTCGGCCGCAAAGCGCTCGCACTGATCGCGGATGTGCCCGGTCACGCCGAAGATTTCCTGTACCAGCACCAGGCCGCCACGGCGCTGCCCGGCGGCTTCGACGTGGTACGCGCCGATCGTGGCGCCGTCGCTCATCTTCATCGCTATCATCGTTCCGTTCGGGTGCATGGTCTCTCCTTCAAAGGCGCTCACCGAGTATAGCGACGCCGGAGAAACCCGTGGTCGCGCAAGCGCAAACGGGCGAGAGATGCATCTTCGCGGAATTGCTGCTACTTTATTCCATGCAATGCCAACAGGAGACCGAGATGAAAACCATGCCCACCACGCCGGAAGGTGCCCGATGATCACGCTCTACCATTGCGTCAGCGCCCGTTCTTTCCGCCCGCTGTGGGCAATGGAGGAACTCGGGCTGTCCTACACGCTGAAGATGCTGCCCTTTCCGCCGCGCGCGCTGCTGCGCGACTACCTCGACATCAATCCGATCGGCACCGTGCCCGCCTTCTTCGACGGAGAACTGCGCATGACCGAGTCGGCGGCGATCTGCGAGTACCTTGCGGCGAAATACGGCGCCGGGCTGCTGGACGTGGCGCGCGAAGACGCCAGCTTCGGCGCGTACCTGAACTGGCTCGATTTCGGCGAAGCGACGCTGACCTTCCCGCAGACCCTCGTGCTGCGCTACCGTTACTTCGAGCCGCCGGAACGGCAGCTGCCGCAGGCGGCGGAAGACTACCAGCGCTGGTTCCTCGCACGCCTGCGGGCGGTCGACGCGGCGGTGTCGAAGCAGGACTTCCTGTGCGCGGGCCGCTTCACCGCGGCGGATATTTCGGTCGGCTATGCGCTGATGCTGGCCGAATACCTCGGACTCGAGCCGCAGTTTCCGGAAGCGGTGCGCAGTTACTGGGAGCGCCTGAAACTGCGTGCCGGCTACCGGCACGCGCTGCAGGCGCAGCACCGGGCGGCAATCGACCAGGGCATTTCCACCACGCCGGCGCCGCTTGTCGGAAGATGATCCGCCGGCGCCGCGCAAACAAAAAAGCCTGCATCTTCATGCAGGCTTTTTTGCGCGCGACAGCGTCGGTTACACGCGCTCGATCACCGCGGCGATGCCCTGGCCGCCGCCGATGCACATCGTGATCAGACCGTAGCGCTTGCCGGTGCGCATCAGCTCGTACAGGCACTTGATGGTGATGATCGCACCGCTCGCACCCAGCGGATGGCCGAGTGCGATCGCGCCGCCGTTCGGATTGGTGCGCCCCGGATCGAGGTCGAGGCCGCGGCACACGCCGAGCGATTGCGCGGCGAAGGCTTCGTTGGATTCGATCACGTCCATGTCGTTCAGCGACAGGCCGGCGCGCTTGAGTGCGAGCTGCACCGCCGGGATCGGACCGGTGCCCATGATCGACGGATCGACGCCGGCGACCGCATACGATACCAGGCGCGCCATCGGCTGCAGGCCGGCGCGCGCCGCGGCGCCGGCTTCCATCAGCACGCACGCGGCGGCGCCGTCGTTCAGGCCGGACGCATTGCCGGCGGTGACGGTGCCGCCTTCCTTCTTGAACGCCGGCTTGAGCTTGGCCAGCATTTCCAGCGTCGTCTCCTGCTTCGGATGCTCATCGGTGTCGAACACCACCGTGCCCTTGCGGCTCTGGATCTCGACCGGCACGATCTGGGACTTGAAATGGCCGGCGGCGATCGCCGCGACTGCCTTCTTCTGGCTGTCGAGCGCGAAGGCGTCCTGCTCCTCGCGCGAGATGCCGTACTTGGCCGCAACGTTTTCCGCGGTGATGCCCATATGCCCGGCGCCGAACGGATCGGACAGCGCGCCCACCATCATGTCGATCATCTTGAAGTCGCCCATGCGCTGGCCCCAGCGCGCCGTCTGCGCAGAGTACGGCGCGCGGCTCATGGTTTCGACGCCGCCGCCGACGGCGATGTCGGTGTCGCCGAGCTGGATCGCATTGGCCGCGGTCACGATCGCCTGCAGGCCGGAACCGCACAGGCGATTCAGCGTCAGTGCCGCCGACTCCTTCGCCATGCCGGCATTGACGCCCACGACGCGCGATACGTACATGTCGCGCGGTTCGCAATGGATAACATTGCCCATCACGATCTGGCCGGCCTGCGCCGGGTCGACCTTGGCCCGTGCAAACGCTTCCTTCACTGCGATCGCGCCCAGGTCACAGGCGGTGAAATCCTTCAGGCTGCCGCCGAAGGTGCCGATTGCGGTGCGCGCGGCACCGACGATTACTACGTCTCTGGTATTTGCCATCCTGTTTTCCTTGGTAGTTTGCCAATGAGCCTGCGCGCCGGATGAAAACCGGCGGTTCGCGCACGATAATACGCACCGCAGCGGATATTTTCTGTCAACTCCAGGACATTCGCACCGGACGGCAGTGCCGTGATCCCGTGCGAAATTTCAGTTTCCTGTCGGAACCAATATTGAGCCACAGCAACTAAGCTCCCTTTGGAGGTGACATGAACGAACCAGAAGGGAAGCTGCCGGACGAAGAGATCCTGTTCGGCAAGCTGATGAAAAAGCTCACGGGGCGCCGCGTGACGATGCCCGACGACGGCAGCCGCGGGGTAATCCGGCCGGACATGACGCCGCAATCGATCGTGGAAGTGACCGAAGAGCTGTTGCGGCAGTTGAAGAAATAGTGCCGCCGCAGGCGCTGCCGCAGCGGCGCTGCCAGCCGGCGGCCGACGCAAGAAGTCAGTGGCCCTGATGCCGCTCCTGCTTCTTTCCGCCGCCGGCCCCGCTATTGGAGCCGGACTTCACGTGGCTCTTGTTGTTGTGGCTGCTCTTGTTGCTTTGGCCGGAACGGCCGTCGACCGATTTCACATCCGCTTCCGTCTTGTCCAGACGCTTTGCCGGCGGCTTGACGTTGTCCATGTTGCACCTCTGCTGTTGTCAGGAAAACCTCGGGGCCAGTAGACAAGCGGGCAAGAGGAAAAATTCCTGCATTGCCCGGGAAAGAATGGAAGGGCGTCGACCGGAATCGCGCACAGCGCCCGGCTACAGCGAAGCGTCCGCGCCCCACACCTGCTGCATGTTCACGTGCACGCCCGCCTGCGACTCGTGCAGCACTTCGCGTATCGCATGCAGTTCCTTGTGCGTTTCGCGCCGGATCGGGAATGACAGCGGCGCGCCGCGCGGTCCGACCAGCGCATGCACGACCGGCGTCGTGGTGGTGCTGCCGCGTCCGGTCACCACGCCCACCTCGCCGTTGACGAGACGCACGAAGGTACCGGTGGGATAGATTCCCAGTTCGCGGATGAAGCTGGCGGCGAGCATCGGGTCGATGTTCTTCTTTTCCGACAGCAGGATGTCGCGCAGCGCCGCGTTGGGCAACATCGCCTTGCGATAAAGCCGCGCCGACACGCGCGCGCAATAGCGGTCGGCCAGCGCGATGATCTTCACATTCCCGGGAATGTCCGCGTTGCCCTTGCCGAAGGGATAGCCGCTGCCATCTTCGTTCTCATGGTGCAGCAGCACATAGTTCAGCACGGTCTCGTCGTCGATGCCGGCGCGCCGCAGCAGGCTGACGCTTTCTTCCGGATGGCTGCGGATGATCACCTCTTCCTCCGCCGACAGCGGCGTCTCGCGCCGGTGCAGCTCCTCGTGATGACGCAGCATGCCGACGTTCATCGTCAGCGCAGCCGCCATCATCGCCTGCGTCTCTTCCGCCGTCCTGTTCATTACCCTCGCCACCAGCATCGACACGATTGCGGTGTCGATGCCATGGCGGACCGGATAGGCAATCGTGTCCTGGTTGAGCAGGATGCTGGCGAGGGCGACATCGGAATTGAGCTTGACCGCGCAGGTCAGCGCGGTGACAACCTCGGCAATCTTGGGTTGCAACTCGGACTCGTTGTGCAGGTTGTAGAGAAGCCGTTCCAAGCGCTTGCCGGCAAGGTTGATCATGCGCAGCGCCGACGGCCTTTCCACCGGGCGCGCGACGGCAGCGGGAGAGGCGGTTTCCACCCCCTTCGTGATCACGAACAGACCGCGCATGACCAGCATCTCTACCTGCTGCTCGCGCTGCACCACATGTCCCTTGCGCAGGAGCAGCTTGTTGTTTGAATCGTAGACATCCCATGGCAATGGCTTGCCGACCACGATGTCCGACATGGAAATGCGCCTCTGCTCCATCCTCGTCCCCTCCGCTTGCGTGTCGCATGGTCCGTCAGGCGGAACGAATCGGAGCCGGCCAGCACACATTTTATTTTCAGTCTAAGTAATTAACCGAAAATAACAATAGGCTCAACTACTTAGGGTGAAATCCGTATAAAACAGAAGGAACGCTCTAAAAGCGGGACGGACCTATGCCGAGCGCAACGGCCTCACGCGATTTCCTCCGCCAGCTCCCCGGCGTTGGCCGCGCGCCGCGAGCCTCCCGGCAGCGGCCGCTGCGCGGCGCGCAGCACCGTGGCCGGCAGCTCGCGCGCAAAGCCGCCCAGGGCCGGCGGATCGAAAGCCATTGCGCGCAGCAGGCGCCCGCGGCTGCTCCTGTCGGTCAGCAGGCCGCGCCACGCGGCCGGCCGGATCAACGGATGGCGCATGCTTGCGCTGCCGGCGGTCAGTGCGCGCACGCCGCTGTTTTTCGGCGCCGGCAGCAGGCTCTCGGCGACGAAATTCAGCCCGCACCAGACCGACGCGGTTAGCGAGGCCCAGAAGCGCGGATTCGATTCGATCAGGTAGAGCTTGCCGCTGCCCTCCTCCACGCGCGCGTCCACATGCATGACGCCGTGATAGAGGCTGGCGGCGGCAAGCTCCGCCGCCAGCGCCTGCAGCGCGGGATGGGCAAGAAAATGAATCTGCGAACCGCTCGCCTGCTGCACCGCGCACGCGGACAGGCGCCCGTTCACGGCAAGGAAGCTGATATCGACATCGGCGCCGGGAATGAAGCGTTGCGCAATCAGCGCGCCATAGTCGTAGCCGGCGTTTTCCAGGATCGAGCTTCGGAAATCGGCTTCCGAGCGGACGATGTGGACGCCGGTGGAGCCGGCGCAATTGAGGGGCTTGACGACAAAGGGCAGGCCGAGCTCGCCGACGATGGCGCCGAAGTCCATCTCCGCCTTGCCGCCGAAGTAGCGCGTGGCCGGCACCGGCAGCCGCTGCTCGGAACAGAACTGGTGGAACAGCCACTTGTTGTCGAACATGTTCAGCGTCGGCAGGTCGGGTATCGGCGAGGTGCGGACACCCAGCCTGCCGCGCACGCGGTTGACCAGCCTGACGGCATCGCAATCGGCAGGAATCAGGATTGCCTGCGGGTTCTGCGCCGCGACGCGGCGCACCGCATCGACGTAACCCGCATCATCGCCGCCGTCGATGTTCACCGTCACCTGACGCTTGCACAGGCCGGACCAGCGCAAGACCCCGGTCGCCGCGCCGCCGACGACGACGCACTTGGCATCGGTGAAGCTGCGGATCGCAAGCAGCACCGCCGTGACGACGCGCTTGCAGTTGCCGGTGACGATAAAGTTGACCATCTGCCCTCCCGATTGGCGATTAGGTTTTATCATTTGTAACTTGTGGTGACTGTACCGGTTACCCCCATGCCATTGTTGAGCATACGCAAGGGGATTGCCTGAAGGCCCGGGAAGTCAGTGGGATGGCGGCTGCGCCGCGTAGCGGCCAGGGTCCGGGCAACAAATCGCAGGAGGCTGACATGAAGAACGATTCCGGCATGGTCACCGTCGTCGACCGGCTCGCCTTTCCGGAGGCGCCGCGCTGGCATGACGACGCGCTCTGGTTTTCCGATTTCTATACGCACAAGGTGCACCGCATCGGCTCCGACGGCATCCTGCGCACCGTCGCCGAGGTCCCGGGCCAGCCCTCCGGCCTGGGCTGGCTGCCCGACGGGCGGCTGCTGGTGGTATCCATGGAAGACCGCCGGCTGCTCCGGCTCGACGGCGGGCAACTGGCGACAGCGGCCGACCTTTCTCCACTCGCAGCCTTCCCCTGCAACGACATGGTGGTCGACGCGCAGGGCCGCGCCTACATCGGCAATTTCGGCTTCGACATGTTCAACAGGGCGGCGCCGCAGCCGACGGCGCTCTTCCTCGTCACGCCCGATGGCAAGGCCCGGATTGCGGCGGACGGGCTGCTTTTCCCGAACGGCTGCGTGATCACCCCGGACGGCGGTACGCTGATCGTCGCCGAAACCTTCGGCAAGCGGCTGACCGCCTTCGACATTGCCGATGACGGCTCCCTGCATCGGCGCCGGCTCTGGGCCGACCTTGGCAATGCCTGTCCCGACGGCATCTGTCTCGACGCGGAAGGCGCGGTCTGGATCGCCTCCCCGCCCACCGCCGAATTCCTGCGCGTGTTCGAAGGCGGCCGCATCGCGGCGCGGGTTGCCGTTACGCAGCAGGCGATCGCATGTACGCTCGGCGGCCCCGGCCGCCATACCTTGTACGTGGTGACCGGCCGGGTCTCGAAAGCGCCGCGCGCGCTGGCCGAACGCAACGGGCGGATAGCCGCGATCCAGGTCGAGGTACCGGGCGCCGGGCTGCCTTGATCTCGACCGGCGCGAACGGGGTCCGGCAACCATGGCTGATGCCCTGCCTACAGATTGTTCGGAGGCATCGCGCTTGCGCCGCATTAAAACGATGTCGCGATCGTTTGCGCAAACGTTTGCGAAGCTTCACCTTGCCTGAACTTTCTGAGGTCCAATTGTCTTACATAAGATTTTGACAATCTCATCATCCGGCCCAGCATGAATCCCATCTCCGTCGATAACGTTGTCGATACCTACCGCTTCTATGCCCCCCTCTACGATCGTCTGTTCGGCGCAGTCCTTGAACCAGGACGACGCGCCCTGACCGCCGCCGCCTGCTCAACGCGGCCCACCTCCATCCTCGAAGTCGGTGTCGGCACCGGCCTTACCCTGGAGCGCTATCCCGACAGTGCTTCCGTGGTCGGCATCGACATTTCCAACGAGATGCTTGCGATCGCGCGGGAACGCGCGGAAAAGCTGACGGGACGCAGCATCCATCTCGTGCCGATGAATGCGGAAGCGATGGATTTTCCGGACGGCTCCTTCGACTGCGTAGCGATTCCCTACGTGCTGTCGGTCACGCCCAATCCGGAGCGGCTGGTGGCGGAGATCCGGCGCGTCTGCCGCAAGGGCGGCACGATCCTGATCCTGAATCACTTCAGCGGCAGCCGCTTCTGGTGGTTCCTGGAGCGCGCGGTACGCTCGCTTGCCAACAAGATCGGTTTCCGGTCAGACTTCTGCTTTGACGAGCAGATTCTCAAATACGACTGGGAAATCCTGTCGGTGAAAAAGGTGAACTTCCTCGGCCTGTCGCGCCTGGTCACGATCCGCAATACCTGAGTCCGCCGGCGTTCTCCAGGGGCGGTACCGGCTTGCCTATGGGATAATGCGCGACACCTTTTTCCCGCCGCGCATATCCATGAACCGACTCAGCGACGTAATCTGGCACCGCCTCACCGGCCTGATGCCGGGCGAACTGCAGGAATCCGAAATGGCGTGGCTGCTCTCGCCGCACCGGCACATTCCGCTGGTCACGCGGCGCCGCGCCACCGTCATCGTCAACCGCGTGCGGCTGTTCTCCTTCCTGTTCGCGGTTCTCACGCCGCTGTGGAGCGTGGTCGACTTCGTCGTGTTTCCCTTCCCGCTGTGGTTCAATCTCGCGCTGATGCGCTTTGCCGCGGCCGCCGCGTTCGCCAGCCTGCTGCTGTACTACCGGCCCAACGGCAACCTGTTCGACGCGTACCGCGCGATGGGATTGCTGTTCCTGATTCCGACCGTTTTCTATGTCGCCTCGCACACGCTGCTGACGAACTACCAGCTGACCGGGCTGTCGGCGGCCATCGGCGCCGGCTATGCATTCCTGCCTTTCGTCCTGCTGGCGGGCCTGTCGATCTTTCCGCTGACGCTTGCCGAAAGCGTGCTGATTTCCAGCCCGATCCTTCTGGCGCAGGGCGTTTCCGGCTATCTGCGCTGGCAGGCGATGGACTGGCCTTCGTTCGCCGGCGCGTTCTGGCTGCTGGTGCTCATCACCGGCGTGGCGACGCTGGCCGGCATGAGCCAGCTCGCGTTCATGCTGGCGCTGGTGCGGCAGGCGATCCGCGATCCGCTGACCGGCGTGTTCTCGCGCCGCAGCGGCGAGGAAGTGATGGAACTGCAGTTCACCAATGCCGCCCGCCACAACGCGCCGATCTCGATCGCCTTTTTCGACATCGACCATTTCAAGCAGGTCAATGACGTGTACGGCCATGAGGCGGGCGACAAGGTGCTGACCGACGTGACCGGAACGGTCGGCGCCAACCTGCGGCGCGGGGACACGCTGGTGCGCTGGGGCGGCGAGGAATTCCTGCTGGTGATGCCCAACACCGACCTCGAGCAGGCGCGCGCGGCACTGGCCCGCCTGCGCGGCGTCGGCTTTGGCATGCGCCCCGATAACACGCCGGTCACTGCCAGCGTCGGCATCGCCGAACGGATCGCCGACAATGTCACCGACTGGAAACTGCTGGTCGACCTTGCCGACCAGCGCATGTACGTCGCCAAGCAGAGCGGACGCGACCGCATCGTCGCGCAAGACAGCCTGGCGGCATGATCGCGGACGCGCCGGCGTCCGGCGCACCGCCGCCTGCAGCCGGCGCTGTCACAAAAGCGTCTGCGCCAGTGCTTGCAGCCTGGCGGCGTAGCGGGTGGGGTCGAGCCGCCGGCATGCCACCCCGCTTTCCTCGGCCGCGGCAACGATGGTCGGCGTGACGCCGGTAAGCAGGCGCTTGTCCAGAAGCGTGGGCACGATATAGGCCTTGCCGAACTGGTCGTCGCTGCGCGCCATTGCCGCCAGCGCCACTACGCAGGCGCGCTTCATCGCCTGGTTGATGGTGGTCGCCCCGCAGTCGAGCGCAGCCCGGAACAGGTAGGGGAAGCAAAGCGCGTTGTTGATCTGGTTCGGGTAATCGGAGCGGCCGGTGGCCACGATCGCATCCGGCGCGACCTCGCGCACCAGTTCCGGACGCAGCTCCGGCTCGGGATTGGCGAGCGCGAACACGATCGGCTGCGCCGCCATTTTCTTCACATCCTCCTGGCGCAACAGGCCGGGGCCGGACAGGCCGAGGAAGACGTCGGCCATGCCGATCACGTCCGACAGGGTGCGAGCCCGCGTGTTCTGCGCCCATGCGCGCTTCTCGGCGCTCAGTTCCCGGTCGGTGGTAAGTACGCCGCGGCTGTCGCACACATACACGTTTTCGCGCCGCACGCCGAGGTCGACCAGCATGTCCAGGCAGGCCAGCGCGGCGGCGCCGGCGCCCGAGCAGACCACCTTCGCCAGCGCGATGTCGCGGCCGGTCAGGTGCAGCGCATTGAGAAAGCCGGCGCCGACCACGATCGCGGTGCCGTGCTGGTCGTCGTGGAAGACCGGGATGGAAAGCCGCTCGCGCAGGCGGCGCTCGACGACGAAGCATTCCGGCGCCTTGATGTCTTCAAGGTTGATGCCGCCGAAGGTGGGATGCAGCGATGCGATGATCTCGACCAGCTTGTCCGGATCGGTTTCATCGATCTCGATGTCGAAGGCGTCGATGCCGGCGAACTTCTTGAACAGCACCGCCTTGCCTTCCATGACCGGCTTGCCGGCCAGCGCGCCGATGTCGCCCAGCCCGAGCACCGCGGTGCCGTTGGTGATCACGCCCACCAGGTTGCCCTTGGCGGTGTAGTCGTAAGCCTTGGCCGGGTCCTTGTTGATCTCGACGCAGGGCACCGCAACGCCCGGCGAATAGGCAAGCGACAGGTCGGTCTGGCTGGCCACCGGCTTGGTGACCTGGATGGCGATCTTGCCGCGCATTCCGGCGGCGTGATATTCGAGTGCTTGTTGTTCCAGTGTCGTCATGGTTCGCAAAAATTGAAATTGGATTTCCGGCACAAGCACCGGCAAAGGCGGAATGCCGCCGGACGCGGCAATCGGGGCCGCGCGGCGGTCAATGCTTTTGGTCGGGCTCGCGATACGGCAAAGAACCGTCCCCCGCGCGAGCGGAAAGCAGCGGAATGCCGGCGCGACAACGCGCGGCGCACGCGCGGGCGTACGCCAATACGGCGGTCAGCCGCGTTCCAGCGGAGCGCGGATCAGGGACGCAACACAGGGGATCTCTCGTGCAAACGTTCTTGCCATCGTTTGCGGTGCCGGCGAAGACTGCTTAAGTCTCCGCCGTTCCGGGGCAGGGGCGGCTTTGCCGCCAGCCCGCCGGTCGCTCCCGTTGATAAGGGAGCAGGGGCAAACATCTCTCTTGCGGCCGGATTGCCTGGTGTGGGCGCACGGCCGCGAAGAGGCGATAGACTAGCACAGCTTGCCCGCCGGCGGCAGTGCTTGCGTTGATGTTTCGCAATGACGAACGAAAGCCTGAGTACTTCAAGCCGGGCCTCAGAACGAGCCAAGGCCGGCCCTGCGATGCTCGCCATGCAGGATGCACGGCGCATAGAGCGAGACCGGAATTGGACAGGATAAAACTGCTCCGGGCCGTGTTCGACAAGCGTAGCGAGCGGGCCGGATTGGCGTCGAGTAGCGCACGCGTACGCGAGGTACGCAGAGCGACGCAGGCGTCAGCCCGGTCCGCGCAGCAGCTTGTCAAACTCAGCCTAGCGGAAGGCTTCCGCGAGCGACATCACGCGTGGCGTGACCTTGATGTTGAAGCTGCCGAACACCTCTTCCATCTTCTGCAGGTTCGCTTCCTTCTCTGCTGCGGTCCAGCCGTCGAAAATGTCTGTGCCTGCCTTCTGGAAGTGCAGGTCGACGATCTTCTTGCCGTCGTGATGGGTGTAAGGCTTGGAAAAGACCTGCTTGAAGCCCATCCCCTGGACCGCCTCGATGAAGGTCGTCGGCAGGGTCACCGCATCGACCGCGGCATAGATCATGAAGGTCTTGCCCGGCGGCTTTGCCGCGACATCGACCGCAAATACGCCCGGCGCCACCGGCGCTGCAGTGCTCTTCAGAAATAACATGAGTCCTTCTCCGCTTGTGCGATGCTGCCGGTCGGTGCCGGCTTTACTTCCGGCAATATGCCACAAATCCCGCCGCACTCATATATTGACATTCTGATCACTTCGTGCCCTGTCGGTATGATGGCGGCAATGGGGTATAGTCAGGCAACATAAATGAACCGGAGCAATCATGTTCGTCGGGCACTACTCGGCTGCGTTCGTTGCACATCGGCTTGCACCGGCCCTCCCGCTGCCGGCCTGGTTCATCGCCTGCCAGCTGATCGACCTGTGCTGGGGAACACTGGTCTTGCTCGGCGTGGAGAAGCTGCGGGTGATTCCGGATTTCACCCGGTCGAACGGGCTCGACCTCTACTTCATGCCGTATACCCACAGCCTGTCGTCGGCCATCATCTGGTCGGCCGCCGCCGCCGCGCTGTCCTGGCTGTGCCTGTCCGGGACCGCCGGCCGCGCCCGCATCGCCGTCGTGGTCGGCCTGGCAGTGGCGTCGCACTGGATGCTCGACCTGCTGGTGCACATCCCGGACCTGCCGCTGTGGTATGACAGCATGAAGGTTGGCCTGGGCTGGTGGAATTACCGGACATTCGCACTGCTGCTCGAACTCGGCCTGCTGGGGGCCAGCCTGCTGTTCTGCATGCGGCTTCCCGGCGCGCGCCGCGCGCGTTACCTGGCGCTCGGCGCCGGCATGACGGCGCTGCAGCTGTTCAGCCTGTACCAGCAACCCGCCGAGCCGTCCTCCGTGGCAATGCAACTGCTGGCAGCCTACCTGGGCCTCACCGTCGCCGCCTGGTGGGCCGGAAAGCCGCGCAGCACACCGGCGGCGGTAGCGGCGGGTGCCGCTTGATCAGCGCGGGAAAGGCTGCAGCGGCGGCGCCGCCGCGCCCTGTTGCGGCGGCGTGCGCGCCACGTTCATCACCATCGATACGGTCGTGAAGTAGCCGATCAGCCCGACCATGTCGATCACGCCGCGCTCGCCGAAGCGCCGCAGCGCGCGCTCATAGGTGACGTCCGACACGCCGTGCGTGCGCGCCAGCTCCTCGCAAAAGTCGTAGGCGATTTCCTCGTCCTCGGCCATGCCGCGCGGACGCGCGCCCTGCGCCAGCGCCTCCAGCACTTCCGTCTTCACGCCCGCCTTCTGCGCCAGCGGATAGTGGGTGCACCATTCGAACTGCTGGGTCCATTGGCGCGACACGACCAGCATCAGCCACTCGTTGATGCGCGGCTCCAGCGCACTGTGGAAGCGGATGTATTCCCCGACCTTCTGCAGGCGGTTCATCAATTCCGGACTGCGCAGCAGCGGAATGAAAGGCCCGAGCACCGCGCCCCGCGGGCCGGCGATCAATGCCTCGGCGGCGGCGCGCTGCGCATCATCCATTGCCGCCGGTGCCAGTGCCGGCATGCGTTCCGGACCAGGCATGCCGTGCGGCATACGCGCTTGCGCCGTGGTGTCGCTCATGTGACAGCTCCTTTTCCTTCCATGTTACGACCGGCGGCCAGCAGTGCGGCGCTGCCGGCCAGCAGGACGGCAGCAATCACCAGTGCGAGCGAAAAACCGCCATTGCTGCCGGTGCCGGCCGATACTGTCAGGGGCCCGATGATCTGCCCGGCGGCAAATGCGGACGTCATTGCCGCGATCAGAACCGTCCCGCTGGCGCCGGCGACGCGCTTGGCTTCCTGCAGCGCCACAAGCGTGATCACCATGAAGGTGCCGCCGACGCACAATGCCGCGGCGAAAATCGCCGCCAGCCCCGGCCAGATGACGGGCAGCACGACCCCGACCGCCATCACGATGTGGCTGGCAATCCAGACGCCAATGTTGTCCATGCGCCGCACCAGCGCGGCGGTTGCCAGGGTCGACAACGCCGCGGCCAGTCCGAATACCGGCCAGGACCAGCCGAACAGCGGCGAACCCTGCAGCGCATTGCGCGCCATGACCGGCAGGAAGGTGGCCGGGATGATGTAGCCGAAGCCGAACACGCCGTAACACAGCACCAGGCGCACCGAGCGCGCGTCCCAGCGGTAGCGCTGCGGCGCGGCGGTCGCCTTCGCGGTCCCGGCGCTGCTCGCGGCGGACGGAAAGAAACGCCAGATCATCGCAGTCACGATGAACGACAGCGCGCCCAGCGCCGACCACGCATGCGCGGAGGAGGCATTGCCGTCGATCAGCGCGATACACACCAGCCCTGCGCTTGCAATGCCGGTGCCGACGCCGGCGAACACCAGGCTGTTGAGGAAGGGGCGCCGGTAGCCGGCGAGCGATTCCATGCACCAGGCCGATACCGAGATGAGTACCCATGCGCTGGCGACGCCGGCCAGCAGCCGCAACAGTGCCCACACGGCAAAGGGCAGCGGCCAGGCCATCGCCAGCGTGACCGCGCCGATCACCAGCAGGCCGCCGCGGATCGCCCTCTCCGGCCGGATGCGGACCGCGATCGCGGACAGCGCGCCCAGCAGGTAGCCGAGATAGTTGGCGGACGCCAGCAGGCCGCCGGAGGAGATCGACAAGCTGGCGTCCTGCAGCATCATCGGCAGGACGGGCGTGAATGCGAAGCGGCCGATGCCCATTGCGACCGCCAGCGCGGCCAGCCCTGCGAGCGCCTTGGCAATGCCGGCGGAAACGATGCCGGTCGGCTCTTGTGCATCGGATGCGGAAGAAGGATGTTCGGCCATGAACACAGTCTACCTTGACCTCTCTATTCTGAAAAATGAATAATGAAGAAAGGAGGTTCTCAAAATGAGAAACATTGACCTGGAATCGCTGCATATCTTCAAGACGGTGGTCGACTACGGCGGCATCACCCGCGCCGCCAGCCAGCTCAACCGCGTGCAGTCCAACATCACCACCCGCGTCAAGAACCTGGAGCAGCGCTTGGGCGTGAAACTGTTCCAGCGCCAGGGCGGCAAGCTGGTGCTGTCGTCCGAAGGCAAGTTGCTGCTGTCCTATGCGGAGCGGCTGCTGCGGCTGTCGACGGAGGCGGAGGCGGCGCTACGCAGCAAGGTGCCGCAGGGAACGCTGCGCATCGGCACCATGGAGAGCACTGCGGCCGCGCGTCTTCCGCCGCTGCTTTCCCGGTATCACAACGACTACCCGGAAGTCCAGATCGAACTGGTGACCGGCACCTCCGGCGCGCTGATCGCCAAGGTGCACCGCTTCGAAGTCGAAGCGGCGTTCGTGGCCGAACCGTTTTCCGCCGCCGGCCTGGAAATGCAGGAAGCCTTCCAGGAAGAACTGGTACTGATCACCTCGAAGAATGCGCCGCCGGTGAAGACCCCGAAGGACTTGCGCAAGCAGACGCTGATCGCGTTTTCCACCGGCTGCTCCTACCGCCGTGTGCTGGAGAACTGGATTGCGATGTCGTCCATCGTTCCCGACCGCGTGCTCGAACTCGCGTCCTACCACGCGATCGTGGCCTGCGTCGCAGCGGGTTCCGGCATCGCGATCGTGCCGCGCACGGTGATCGCCGTGATGCATGCGGAAAACGACGTCGCAGTCTATCCGCTGCCGGACCGGGTCGCGCGCGCGAAAACCTGGCTGGTCTGGCGCGACGGCCACCAGTCGGTGGCGCTCGACGCCATGCGCGACGCGCTGAAGAAGAAGCGCTGAGGTTCCGGTATTTTTTTCCGTGCCGCGTACTTCTTACGCGCGGCCAGGCGCATGCATGGCGGGAGGGTCGGCGATGCGCCCGCATCGCTGGCGCTGGCATGAAGGCTGCATTGGATCGGTTGCTGCCCGGCGCAGCGGGCCTTCTGCCGTCCGGCATCCTGCCCCGACGGATTATCCGCGCAAGCTCGCCAGGCACGACGTTCACCCGCGAAGGAGAAATGCGCATGGAACGGACAGGAACATCGGCGCTCGCCCTGCTCGTTGCGCTCGCCCTCGCCGCATGCGGCGGCGGCGGCGGCAGCAGCGGCGTCACCAGCAATGCATTGACGACGCCCGCTCCCTCGGCGCAGGCGGCGGGACAGGAACTGGCGGACACCTTTGCCGCGACCCTCAGCGGCGTGCAGCAGGTGCCGGCGCGTCCCAGCAACGCGACCGGTTCCGGCACAGTTGTGATCAATCCCGCGACGCGCCAGATGACCGCCACCCTGACCACGACCGGGATTGCCGCGACCGACGCCCAGATCCGCCAGGGAGCGCCCAGCGTGATCGGCACGATCGCTTTCCCGCTCACCGAAACGCCGCGCGGCAGCGGGATCTGGACCACGCGCGCGACGCTGACCGAAGCGCAATACAACGCCTTGCGCGCAGGCGATTTCTACTTCAACGTCGGCAGCACAATGTTTGCCGAAGGCGAAATCCGCGGACAGATCGTTGCGCAAAGCTCCGCGCCTTCCACGGGCGGCGCTGGAACCGCGCCAGCCAGCGCCGGCCTCGGCGCCCCCGCTCCCGCGGGACTGGTATCGAGCGTGATTTCGAACGCGACCTTCCTTGCCGCGTTGCGCGGGTCCCAGCAAGTGCCGGCCAATGCCAGCACCGCAACCGGCGCGGGGAGCTTGCTGGTCAATCCTGCCACCCGACAATTTTCTGCGGCCATCACCACGGCCGGCATCACCGGCACCAGCGCGCAGATCCAGGAAGCGCCGCCGGGCGTCAACGGGAACATCAGTATTTCGCTTGCCGAATCGACGCCGGGCAGCGGCATCTGGACCGCGCAAGGAACGCTGACCGAGTCACAGCTGGCGTCCGTGCAGGGCGGAAACGCCTACTTCAATGTGCGCAGCGCCGCACTCCAGAATGGTGAAATCCGCGGCCAGATACTTCCGCAGCAGGTGCAGCTGCAAGTGGTTTCCGGAACCCTCGGCAGTGTTCCGCTGGCCGGCACCGGCGTACCGGCAACGGCACCCGGAGCAACCGGAGCAACCACAGCCCCGGGAGCGCCGGGGACGAGCGGGGCTCCGGGCGCCACCGGAACGCCGGGTGCGACGGGAACCGGCGCCGTACCGACGCTGCCCACCCTTCCCACCCTTCCGGGCCTGACCGGTACCGGCACCGCCGGCACAGGGCTGACCGGCACCGGAACGGGGTTGACCGGGACCGGACTGACCGGATTCGGCACCGCCGGATCGGGACTGACCGGCACCGGCCTGACCGGAATCGGAACCACCGGATCGGGATTGACCGGCAGCGGCCTGACCGGAATCGGAACCACCGGATCGGGATTGACCGGCAGCGGCCTGACCGGAATCGGAACCACCGGATCGGGACTGACCGGCACCGGTCTGACCGGAATCGGAACCACCGGATCAGGACTGACCGGCAGCGGCCTCACCGGCACAGGAACGACGGGATCTGGATTGACCGGCACCGGGCTGACCGGTACAGGGATGACCGGATCGGGCTTGACCAGCCCCGGCCTCACCGGAACGGGAACCACGGGAACGGGTTTGACCGGCACCGGAACGCTGCCGGGACTGGGCACCACCAGCATCGGGACAGGCATGCCCTTTGGCACAGGCGGTGTGCTGATCGGCTTCTGACGCGCGCGCGGCCTACGCCTGCCACACCCCGTATCCCGCTTCGCGCAGGCCGATCGCGAGTTCCACCTCCATGTCGCGCGCGCCGTCGTAAGGCATCGGGTTATACATCTCGTAGAGCTCCGGCAACAGCCGCAAGCCGTATTCCTTCACGAAGCGATTGGACTGGATGCCTGCCTTGTGCTTGTCGAAGCGGACGTCCGGATCGACCCCGGTCATGCCGACGTAGACGCACGGCATGCCGGTCCTGTAATCCGGATTGGCTTTCCTGAAGCGCGCCTCGTACAGCACGTCCTTCGACAATTCGACGACGTAGACGCTGTAGTGCCAGCGGCGCGCCATGGAATTATTTTTTCGGCTTGGCGCCGACCGGCATCACCTTGCCGCAATCGCTGCCCAGCCACTTGCCGCTGCTCTCCTGGCGCTGGCTTACCGGCTGGCCGTGCATCGTGCCCTTGAAGTCATAGGTCGACGTAAAGCTGGTGTCGCCGGAGAAATTGCCTTTCACCTTGCCCTCGCCCTTCATGTCGGCGCCGCTGCAGACAATGTCAGCGCTGTAGCCGCCGCCGCTCTGCTGCATGTTTTTCGTCTGGCATCCCATGTCGTTCTTTTCCATGCCGGGGAGCGGACCTTCTTCCATCATCTGCCTGGTGATGCACACGCGCGTGGTCATGGCACCGTCCTGCATGCGCGGGATTTCGACTCCCATCTTGCGCATCTGCTCCATCTGTTCCGGCGGAATCTTCGGCATGTTCTTCAGTGCATCGGATTTCATCGTCATTTCCCACAGGCCCGGCTTCATCTGGGGCGTCGCCGCCCATGCCGGCAGGGAAAGAAGTGAACACAGCAGCAGCGGAAGGGAAGACTTGCGCATGGTATCTCCGGGAAGTGGGCGAAACCTGATATTGTTCCGCACCGGTGGCGAGTGGCATTGCATTCTATCAAACGCGTTCCGTGAAGCCGCTGCCTGTCCAAACTTGTGCTAGCCTTTGCGCTCGTTCCCTAATCCGTTGCCATGTACACGAAATTCTTCCGGCTGGCACAGGCGCCGTTTTCCATCTCGCCCGATCCGCGCTATCTGTTCATGAGCGAGCGCCACCGGGAGGCGCTCGCGCACCTGCTGTACGGAGTGGATGCGGGCGGCGGGGTGGTGCTGCTGACCGGCGACATCGGCACCGGCAAGACCACGATCTGCCGCTGCTTCCTGGAACAGGTGCCGGCCAACTGCAATGTCGCCTACATCTTCAACCCGAAGCTGACCGTCGCCGAACTGCTGCAATCGGTCTGCGAGGAATTCCATATCGAGCCCGCCATCCGCCACGGCGCCGGCGTGAAGGAATACATTGACGCGCTCAACCGTTTCCTGCTGACCGCGCATGCGGACGGCCGCAACAATGTGCTGGTGATCGACGAAGCGCAGAACCTGTCTGCGGACGTGCTGGAACAACTGCGCCTGCTGACCAACCTGGAAACCAATGAACGCAAGCTGCTGCAGATCATCCTGATCGGCCAGCCGGAGCTGCGCGCGATGCTCGCCCGCCCCGAACTGGAGCAGCTCGCGCAGCGGGTGATCGCCCATTACCACCTGACCGCGCTGTCTGAACAGGAAACCGCGAGCTACATCCAGCACCGGATGGCGACCGCGGGGCTGACTGCCGCGTCGCCGTTCCAGCAACCGCTGATGAAACAGATCCACCGGCTGACCGGCGGCGTGCCCCGGCGCATCAACCTGCTGTGCGACCGGGCGCTGCTCGGCGCCTATGCGCAGGGTGCGCAGCAGGTCGACAGCCGCACCGTCGACGAAGCCGCATCCGAGCTTTTCATCAACCTGCGCGCGCCGCGTCCTGCGCCGGCCAGGCGCTGGCCGGCGTTCGCCGCCGTCGGACTGGGCGCGGCGGTCATTGCCGCCGGCTGGGCATGGAATGGCGAGTCCGTGCTGCGGAAGATGCATGCGGCGCTGACAAGCCAGCATGACCCGGTGCCGGCACAAACGGCGCCGGCAGCGCAGGCAACCCAGGCCGCAGCGCCGGCAAAACCGGATGATCCTCCGTTGCGTCCGGCGCAACCGGCGCCGGCGACGCAGGAAAAGCCGGCCCCGGAGCAGCGCATCCTGGCAGAGAATAACGGTGCTACCCGCGCCGGCCTGCGCGACGAGCGCGACGCCGTCCGCCGCCTCTGGGCGCTGTGGGGCGAAACCGCCCCGTCCGGCGATCCCTGCGCGCCGGCACAAAGCGACACCTTGCGCTGCCATCGCAGCAACGGCGGCATCGCCGAATTGCGCCAGCTCGACCGTCCCGCGGTGCTGACCCTGTACGACCAGGCGAACAAGCCTTTCTACGTCCTCATGACCGGTCTCGGCGAAAACAGCCTGACGCTGCGGGTCGGCGACATCACGCAGGAAGTCAGCCTGCTGCACCTGGTGCGGCACTTCCGCAGCGAGTTCGTGACGCTGTGGCGCGCGCCCTCCGGCTTCGACGTCGCCGTCGAGGAAAAGGACAAGGGGCCGGCGGCGGACTGGTTCGCCGCCGAACTGGCGAAACTGAACAGGGTGAAACCGCCGGCGCCGGGCGAGCCGCTGGGGGCGAAGACGCTGAAGCAGGTGAAGCAGTTCCAGCAGGCGCTCGGGCTGTACGTCGACGGCGTGATCGGGCCGGTGACTGCGATGCACATCAACCGCGCCGCCGGCCTCGCCGAGCCGCGCCTGGACAAGCGGACCGAACCGGAACGCAGGGTGGAGTAATGGAATGTCCTATATCCTGGAAGCGCTGAAGAAAGCGGAAGCGGAACGCAAGGGCGGCGCCCTGCCGAAGGTGCAGATCCTGCCGCCGATCGCGCCTGCCGCGCGCAACGCGCCGGCATGGCGGCGCCCCTTGCCGTCGGCGGCGCTGGCCAGCCTCGCCGTCACGCTCGCCTGCGCCGGCTGGTATGCGGTCACGCGCGACAAGCCTGCTGCGCCGTCACCCGCGGCATCCCCCGCCGCATCGCCCTCACCGGCGGTTGCCGCGCCGGCGCCGGCCGCAGCGCCGCCGGTTGCCCGCGCCGAGCCGGCCGCAACCGGGGCACAGCCGGCAACACCACCCGCGGACACGCCGCCCGCCGGCACCGGCGCGCCTGCATCCGCGCCGAAGGAAAAACCCGCGAGGAAACGCGCGGAAAAGAAAACGCCGCCAGCGTCGGCGGAAGCAAGAACCGCGAAGGCGGCCCCCGCCGAACCGCGCGAGCCGCCTGCGCCGGCGCTGCGCGACCTGCCGGAGCAGATCCAGCGCGAAATCCCTGCGCTGGCGGTCGGCGGCTACATCTATTCCGGCAGCAAGGCCGACCGTTCAGTGCTGATCAACCAGCGCCTGCTGCGTGAAGGCGACGAAGTCGCCCCCGGCCTGGTGCTGGAAAGGATGCTGCCGAACGGGATGGTGCTCAACTACCGCGGGCACCGCTATCGCAGGGGCTATTAGCCGCGCCCAGGGCGAACCGGAAGTCCCGTTACGCTGAAACCGCTTTCAGCCTGGCACGCATCGGCAGGAATGCCAGCAGGTTGCCGCCAAGGACGCAGGCCAGTCCCGCGAACGCCAGCGCACTCCAGCGATAGCCTTCGAACACCGTCGAGATCGTCAGCGCCACCACCGGAAACAGCACCGTGCAGTAGGCCGCCTTGTCCGGCCCGAGGCGGCCGACCAGCAGCAGGTAGGCAGTGAAGCCGATCACCGAGCCGGGCACCGCCAGGTAGAGCAGCGAGCCGACATAGCGCGCGCTGGGTTCGATCGCAAACGGCAAGCCGAGCAGCACCCCGGCGAGCGTGAGGACGCCGGCGCCGATGAACATCGCCCAGGTATTGGTCAGCCAGGGCGTCAGGCCGAGCGCCTGCATGCGCGAGGACAGCAGGTTCCCGGTCGAGAAGAACAGCGTTCCCAGCAGCGCCAGCCCGAGCCCGCGCAGCATGCCGCCGTCGCTCCAGTGGCCTTGCATCTGCGGCAGGAACAGCAGCCCGATGCCGGCCAGGCCGAGCAGTGCGCCTAGCACCACCTGCGGCTGCAGCGCGCGGCCGAGGAACAGGCGGCCGTTGACCGCATTCCATAGCGGCGCTGTCGAGAACACTACCGCCACCAGGCCGCTGGGCACCCATTGGCTGGCGTAATAGAAGCACAGGAAGTTGCAGCAGAACAGAGCGATGCCTTGCGCAACCAGGTAGCGCCAGGCCTGTTGCGGCGGCCGCACCGGCTTGCGCATCACCACCAGTATCAGCAGCAGCACGGCGGCGGCGATCCAGAAGCGATAGGCGATGGAAACCGGCGCCGGGACGACGCCGAGCTGCCACTTGATGGCGATCCAGGTGGAGCCCCAGATGAGGACGGTAAGGAGGTACAGGAAGGCGTTCATGGCAGCGTGTTCTTGTTTGGTTGACGCTATCATGACGCCGCCGACGTGGCACGGCTTGTCCGGACTTGCGGTGTTGCACATGCCCGCCGCCGGCAAGCGCGGCCACGCCGCACCGCTTGTCCGTTCTTGCGCATTTTTGCGCACCGCGGCCGGGTCCCTGCACACGTCTTCGGGGGAAATGATAAAGTGAACGACAACAAGCCAGTCGCCTCCGATGAACAGCACGCCCCCACCCTCCGCCGACGCCGCACCGAAGACCCGCATCGAGCATGCGGTATTCCGCACGCTGCGCGGCACCAATGCCGAGCTGGAACGGTTTGCATGGCTGGGCGACGACCTCGCGGTGGCGATCTGGCGGCGCCAGACCGACGAGGAAGAGACTGCGTATATCCGACCCGGCCATCACACGCTTTCGTATTACCTTGGCGGCGGCTATCGTACCGAGCGCAACGAAGCGCCGGGACTGTACGGCAGTCCCGGCATGCTGTGCACGCTGCCGGATGAGCATGAATCGCGCTGGGTGGTGCGCGACCGCCTGCGTTTCCTGCACGTCTATTTCCTGCAGGAGCACTTCACCCGGCGCGCGGTGCTGGAACTCGACCGCGAACCGCGCGAACTGGCGCTGGCGGACCGCACCTATTTCGAACACGCGCAGACCGCCCGGCTGTGCGCTTCGCTCGAGCAGATGCCGTGGGACGCGCCGGACGCACTGCTGCGCGCCAATGAAACCGTGCATGAAGCGCTGAGCAGCCTGCTGCAGTCACAGGCTGCGGTGCGCTCCGGCGGCGCATTGCGGGGCGGGCTGGCGCCGGCCATCAGGAGGCGCCTCGCCGACTACATCGAGGCGAACCTGGAAAAGCCGGTCACACTCGGCATGCTCGCCGATATCGCCTGCCTGTCCGAATACCACCTCGCGCGCATGTTCCGCATCTCGTTCGGCATGCCGCCGCACGCCTGGATCGCGGCGCGCCGGCTCGACCGCGCGCGCGCGCTGCTGAAGGCGAGCGCAGTGCCCCTTCAGCAGGTGGCCGACGCTTGCGGCTACGCGAACCTGAGCCATTTCAGCCATCGCTTCCGCGCCGGTGTCGGCTTGTCCCCGAGCCGCTACCGCCAGTTCATCGCCGGCTGAGGCCGGTCAGATCACCGTGGCCGGCGCCGGGAAGATGTGGCGCTCCGCCTGGCCGCCGCGCTGGTCGGCGCTCAGGGCGGTCGCCGCCTGGTCGATCGCATCCAGCACCTCATGCTGCGCAAGGTGATGCACCATGTGACCCGCGCCGTGCGTCACGTGGTAACTGCTGTGCGGCAGTTCCTTGTGCAGTTGTTCCGATTGCTTCTCGCTGCTCACATGCAGGTCGGCGTCGCCCGCCATGATCACCACCGGCATCGTGAGTTCATGGTAGCGGTGGCGCAGCGCATAAGCGGCAGGAATCATGAGCGCCGCCTCGGCCGCGGTGGCGCGCATCTGCGACGGCCGCAGCGTCATCCACACCGGATAGCGCGCCTCGAAGTTCTGCGGCACCTCGGCCGGCCCGAAGATGCGCCGTTTCATCGCCGGCCAGATCATGCGTCCGATCAGCGGCGAGATGGTGTAGCGCATCAGGTCGCCGATAATCGGGATCGCCGGCGGCGACAGCAGGGGGACGTCCAGGCGTGCGGTCGGGTAGTAGTAGCCTGAGAGCAGCACCAGGCTCTTCACGTCCTCCGGATAGTCGAGCCCGAGCGCGACGGCGACCAGCGTGCCCCACGAATGTCCGACGACGATCGGCTGCTGCACGCCGATCTGCTGCAAGGCCCGGTGCAGCAGCGCGGCCTGCGCCTGCGGTGTCCAGATCGTGGTGCGCGGCCGTTCGCTGTAACCGTAGCCCGGCCGGTCGAAAACGATCACCCGGTACTTTTGCGCAGCCATGTCGATCAGTCCGCTGATGTCGAAATCCTGGATCATCGTGCCATCACCATGCAGCAGCACCACCGGCTGCCCGCTCCCGCGCTCCACGTAGTGCAACCGGATGCCGTCGACCTCGATGAAGTTGCCCAGCGGGGGGTTCTCATGTTCCACTTGCCGCGTGCGCCGGTGCACCACCAGGGCGGCAGCGGCCAATGCCGCGCCGACCGCGAGCAAGGTCTTGTCGCGGCGCGGATTGGCGCGCAGTCGCGCCGCCGGCCGGCGCTTGTAATCGTCGAAGTCGTTCCGTGTGGCGTAGTGCATTGTTTTCCTCCTGCTGATGAATGAAGCAGTTGGAAGGCGGGGTGCCCGGCGAGTTCAATGTGTTTTTTTCCACCTTGCATGAAGGAAGCCGCCGGGTTTGACAATTGGATGTACACTTTTCCGGGAAGATGACAGCCCGAGCGCGAACGAGCAGACCATCGCCGGAGGCAGGAATATTTCCTGTACGTGGCCAGGCGAACCGGATCAGCTTGATCACGAACATTGATAAAGGAAAAGAACATGTCACAGGACAAGGACGCCGCTTATTTCAGCAACATGGGCGAGGGCTATCTGCCCGCATTGCTCGGCATACGGATCACCGCGCTCGACAAGACCGCGCTGCACGCCGAATTGACGGTGCAGAAATCCTTGCTCGCGCCGAATGGCTACCTGCACGCCGGCACCGTCGTGACGCTGGCCGATACCGCCTGCGGCTATGCCTGCATGGCCAATTTGCCGGAAGGCGCGACGAACTTCACCACGATCGAGTTGAAAAGCAACTTCCTCGGCACCGCACGCGAAGGCGTGATCGAGTGCGAGGCGAAGGCGGTGCATGCCGGGCGCACCACGCAGGTATGGGATGCGCTGGTGAAGCATCGCGACACCGGCAAGCTGATCGCGACCTTCCGCTGCACGCAGATGATCCTGTGGCCGAAGTAGCGCGGCTGCCATTCGCCGACGCTTCCACTATCATGAACAGCATGAACGACCAACCGATCCGCCCGGGCATCTACGAGCACTACAAGGGCAGGAAATATTTCGTCCTTGGCCTGTCGCGCAACACCGAGACAAATGAAGTCTGTGTGATCTACCGCCCGCTGTACGAAACCGACTGGCCCTATCTGGTCCACCGCAACGCCGACATGTTCCGGGAGACGGTCATGGTCGACGGGCGGCAGCTGCCGCGCTTCCGGCTGGTCGAGGGATGACCGGGACGGGGCCGCCATGCACGCACAAGACTTGTTCGACGACGGCGGCGCAGCGCGGATCGCGCTGCCGGACGCCGACCTGCGCTGTCTTCGCGGCTTCTACCGCCAACCCGATACCGCGCTGTTCCTGCAGGCACTCCTGCGGGAGACCGCATGGCGCCAGGAAACGATCACGCTATGGGGAAAGGCGCACCTGCAGCCGCGGCTGTCAGCCTGGCATGGCGACGCGGGACGGGGTTATTCCTATTCGGGCGTGGTGCTGACCCCGCAGCCGTGGACGCCGACCCTGCTGCGCATCAAGGCGGATATCGAGCAGGCGACGGGATGGCATTTCAACAGCGTGCTGCTGAACCTGTACCGTGACGAACGCGACAGCGTCGGCTGGCACAGCGATGCCGAACCGGAACTAGGCAGCTGCCCGGCGATCGCGTCGCTCAGTCTCGGTGAAACACGCAGCTTCCGGCTGCGCCACAAGACACGCAGGGATTTGAAGCCGGTGGTGGCGATCGATCTCGACGACGGCTGCCTGTTGCTGATGGCGGGGCCGACGCAACGCTGCTGGCAGCACAGCGTGCCGAAGGAAAGCGGCACGCGGGGGCCAAGGATCAACCTGACGTTCAGGACGATCCTTGCATGACTTTAGTCGGCGCGGCCGGCGAAGCGGGCCAGTTCCTGCGCCAGGTTCGGCATCATGAATTGCGGCTCGTCGTCGCGGCTGAACCAGGAGCCGCCGTGCACGGGCGCACGGCGGGAAGCCGGTTCCGCTGCCTTTACTGCAAGTAGTGCCGCCAGCAGTGCGCGTGCCGCGCGGCTGACGTTCTGCGTATAGCTCAGGCCGGCGTCGCCAGGGGCCGGGGATGCGATGGTCATGGTGGCCATGGTGTATTCCTCTCGATCAAAATTTCCGTTGGTCATAGTGTAGGGACGCCGGCCGCATACTTCCAATTGCGAGTAGCGATATCTGGTATTCGTCGGATGAATGCTGAAACAATCGCATCGCTGAATTGCAACATCGTGTAACCGGATCGAACGCGCTTCTGCGCTGCTCATCACCTGCAGTTACAATCTAGAACAACATTTTTCACACGCGAACGGGAGTTCTGGCGAAGATAGCGCCGTGGCTCGAATTCAGCCCGTCAACACGGAGGAATACAATGAAAAGGCACTACGCAGCGCTACTGGCGACCGCCGCGATCGGCGTCTGTACCGGCCTGCCGGCGCAGGCCGACCCGCCGCCCTGGGCGCCGGCGCACGGCCATCGCGCCAAGCAGGAGGCGGCGCGCAGCTACCGTTACGTGTATTACCCGGCGCAGCAGGTGTATTACGCGCCGGAGCAGCGCCTCTGGTTCTGGATGAGCGGCAGCAACTGGCGGTTCGGCGCAAGCCTGCCGGTGCACTACCAGGGCGGCACCTCCTCCGGCGTATCCGTCACGCTGGCGTCCGCGCGGCCGTATACCGAGCATATCTATGTGGAAGAGCGTTATGGCCAGCCCTGGCGGGAAAAGCACGGCCACGGGAAAGACAAGCACAAGGAAAAGCACAAGCACAAGGAAAAGCACGGCAAGCACCACGGCCACGACGACTGAGAACCCTGCTCGCGGCATAAACACGGACGAGTACGTCGGTATTCGTCCGTTTTTTATTTCCTGCAGCTATCGGCCGCCCCGACATTGATAGAATGGGGACCGCCGGGTGGTGCCATGTCACGCGCGCCGGCCGATCCTGCCGAATGAATGAAGCCCATGAGCTACCTTGCCCTCAAACACCTGCACATGACCTTCGCCGCGCTGAGCGGCGCGCTGTTTTTCCTGCGCGGCATCATGATGCTGCGCGAGTCGCCACTGCTGCACAAGCCGTGGCTGAACCACGGTTCCTACGCGATCGACACCGTGCTGCTCGGCAGCGCGTTGACGCTGGTTTTCTGGAGTACGCAATATCCCTTCGTGCTGCCCTGGCTGACGGTGAAGGTGATCGCCATTCTTGCCTACATCGTCGCCGGCGCAATCGCGCTGCGCCGGGGCAAGACCAAGGGCATGCGGACCGCTGCCTACGCGGTCGCCCTGCTGCTCTTCGGCTACATCGTCAAGCTCGCCGTCACAAAGCAGGTCTTCTGATGGATCAACTGCATACCTTTGCCGCATCGGGTTACGACATCGCCGCCATCCATCTCTTCGAAGGCGCCGCGCGGCAGCAGGTCGCGGCGCTGATCGCGGACTGCCCGGTAAAGCGGGTATGCGCGCGGGAGGTGGTGCACGACGGGCCGCACAAGGGCGGCTGCCTGTACGTGGTGCTGCAAGGCGCGCTCGACGTGCTGCACACCGACGCGCGCGACATCCGGATGGACAACGTCATCACCAAGGTATTGCCGGGCGAATGCGTGGGTGAACTGTCGGTGCTCGACGGCGAAGCGACGCCGGACCGCATCGTGGCGCGCGTCGATTCCGATCTGCTGGTGATCGAGGCCGACGTCCTGTGGAAGCTGATCGACGAATCCAACGGCATCGCGCGCAACCTGCTGCGCCTGCTGTCTTTCCGCATCCGCGCGGCGAATGCGCAATTGCGGCGGCGCCAGAAGGTCGGCGAGTTCTACCGCCAGCTGTCGATGGTCGACGGCCTGACCGGCCTGCAGAACCGGGCATGGCTGAACGACAACCTGCCGACCATGATCGAGAACGCGCACACGGTCAACAGCCCGCTGTCGGTCATCATGGTGGACCTCGACCATTTCAAGCAATTCAACGATGTGCACGGCCATGTGTCGGGGGACCACGCGCTGCAGGTAGCGGCCAGGGTGATCAGCGCCGGCTTGCGCCCCAGTGACTTTGCCGCGCGCTTCGGCGGCGAGGAGCTGATCGTCATCCTGCCCGCGACCCACCAGAAAAGCGCACTGCTGGTCGCGCAGCGCCTCTGCGAGCGCCTGCGCCAGGCGGTGGTGTTCAGCACCGCGAGCCGCCCGCTGCCCCACATCACCGCGTCCTTCGGCGTGGCCACGCTGGAACCGGAACAGAATGCGGAAGCGCTGATTTCGGCCGCCGACGCCGCCCTGTACCGCGCAAAGCAGGATGGGCGCGACCGGGTCGCGCTCTGACTTTTCTTGCTGCTGGCGACGCGGCGCGCTAACTGGTGTCGTTCTGCCATCAGGCGCGCGCGCATTCCTCGTGAATGCGCGCCCTTCCCTTTCCCGGGGCCGCGAAACGGCAGGAGAACTGCGGTGGTGCCCGCGGGCATTCAGTATAATGGCGCGTTCAGTTTCATCCTCCCGGACTTGCCATGCTGCGCTCCCCCGAACTCCTGCTTCCCGCCGGCTCGCTCGCCAAGATGCACGCCGCCTTCGATTACGGCGCCGACGCCGTGTACGCCGGCCAGCCGCGCTACAGCCTGCGCGCACGCAACAATGAATTCTCGACGCTGGAAGCGCTGGAAACCGGGATCCGCGACGCGCACGCGCGCGGCAAGCTGTTTTTCGTCGCCAGCAACATCTTTGCGCACAATGCCAAGCTGAAGACTTACCTGCGTGACATGGAACCGGTGATCGCAATGAAGCCGGACGCGCTGATCATGGCCGACCCCGGCCTGATCATGATGGTGCGCGACAAATGGCCGGATGTGCCGGTGCACCTGTCGGTGCAAGCCAATGCGGTGAACTGGGCGGATGTGAAGTTCTGGCAACGCATGGGCCTGACCCGGGTGATCCTGTCGCGCGAACTGTCGCTCGACGAGATCGAGGAAATCCGCCAGCAATGCCCGGACATGGAACTCGAAGTCTTCGTGCACGGCGCGCTGTGCATCGCCTATTCCGGGCGCTGCCTGCTGTCGGGCTATTTCAACCACCGCGACCCCAACCAGGGCACCTGCACCAATTCCTGCCGCTGGGATTACAAGGTGATGAATGCGGCGGAAGACGCGAGCGGCGACATCGCGCGCGTGCCGGTGGAGACCATCCGCTTCAATTACCAGCAGGCGCTGGAAGAGGCGAACCAGTCCTTCGCGGCGCTCGGCGATGCGCCGCGCCACCCGCTTGCCGACCGTCCCTACCTGATCGAGGAAGCCGGCCGCCCCGGCCAGCTGATGCCGATCCTGGAAGACGAGCACGGCACCTACATCATGAATTCCAAGGACCTGCGCGCGGTCGAGCATGTGGAGCGCCTGGTGAAGATCGGCGTCGATTCGCTCAAGGTCGAGGGCCGCACCAAGTCGCTGTACTACGTCGCGCGCACCGCGCAAGTCTACCGCCGCGCGATCGACGACGCGGTCGCGGGCCGTCCGTTCAATACCCAGCTGCTCGGCGAGCTGCAGGGCCTGGCCAACCGCGGCTACACCGACGGTTTCTACCAGCGCCATCACACCCAGGAATACCAGAACTACATGAGCGGCGTGTCAGAAGTGCACCGCAGCCACTATGTCGGAGACGTGCACGCGGTGGCCGACGGCTGGGCGGAAGTGGAAGTGAAGAACCGTTTCTCGGTCGGCGACCGGCTGGAAATCATCCATCCGCAAGGCAACGAAGTGGTGACACTGGAACAGATGCGCGCGGAAGACGGCGCGCCGCTCACGGTCGCTGCCGGCAGCGGCCACCGGGTCCGCATTCCGCTCGACGCCCGGTTCGAGAACGCATTGCTGGCGCGCCTGCTGTAAAAATTTCCCGCCCACTGCTTCGCGGCAGGCGGTTCGCCGCTTGATGCGCCGACATCCAGGCCGCGTACGCTTATTGCTTCATTTGCTGCCAATGATTCCGGAGGCGCAACATGAAATGGGAAGGCAACCGCGAAAGCGATAACGTGGAAGACCGCCGCGGGATGGGCGGGGGCGGGGGCGGGCGCGGGTTCGGCGGACGATCGGTCGGCCTCGGCACCATTGCCATCGCACTGGTCTTGTCGTATTTCCTCGGCGTCAGTCCGACGACGGTGCTGAGCCTGCTGACCGGCGGGCCGGCCCCTGTGCAGATGCAGGACGCGCCGGCGCGCCAGCCGCCGGATACCGACCGCATGGCGAAGTTCGTGTCGACCGTTCTCGCCGACACGGAAGACACCTGGACCGGCTTGTTCCGCACGCAAGGCGCCACCTACGTGAAGCCGAAGCTGGTGCTGTTTTCCGGCGCCACGCCGACCGCCTGCGGCACCGGCCAGTCGGCAAGCGGCCCCTTCTACTGCCCGGGCGACCAGAAGATCTACATCGACCTGAGCTTCTACCGCCTGATGCAGCAACGCTTCCAGGTCTCCGGCGAATTCGCGCAGGCATACGTGATCGCGCACGAGGTAGGCCACCATGTGCAGCACCTGCTTGGCATCAGCGACAAGGTGGACGGCGTGCGGCGCCGCGTGTCTCAAGCAGAGGGCAATGCGCTGTCGGTGCGGCTGGAACTGCAGGCGGACTGTTTCGCCGGCGTCTGGGCCTACCATGCGGACCGCGCGCGCAGCATCCTCGAGTCGGGCGATGTCGAGGCTGCGCTGAACGCGGCCAGCGCGATCGGCGACGATGCGCTGCAGCGGCAGGCGCGCGGCGAAGTGGTGCCGGATTCGTTTACCCATGGCACCTCAGCGCAGCGGGTGCGCTGGTTCCAGCGCGGCATCCAGAGCGGCCAGATCACTGCCTGCAATACCTTCGAGGCAAGACAGCTGTAAGCGGGTACAATGGCGCCTTCCCATTCACCGCCCTTTCCCATGCAGCACCTGCCCGCCATCGAACTCCTGCGCGCGTCGCTGGAGGAGCTGAAGCACCGACGTACAGACACCGCTTCCTTCTGCCGCACCTGGCGCGCGCAGTCGGCCCTGCTCGACGCGTTGCCCGGGCGCTACAGGCAAGTGATGGAAGACCTGCTCGGCCGCATGGAAGCCGGCAGCCTGTTCACCGAGGAAAGCTGCTCGTTCAGCCAGGAAGACTTGCGCGCGAGCCTGTCGGTGTGGCTGGACAAGGCACAACAAGCGCTGGAGGCATGATGCAGCAGATCGATTTCCGCCTCGAAGGCGAGTACGTGGAACTGAACCAGCTGCTCAAGCTGGTCGGCATCTGCGACAGCGGCGGCGCCGGCAAGGCGATCGTCGCCAGCGGCGACGTCTCGGTCGACGGGCAGCAGGAACTGCGCAAGACGGCCAAGATCCGCGCCGGGCAGACCGTCGCGCTCGGCGACGTCCGGATCCGGGTCATCCCCGGCTGAACTTCGCCCGCCGCAAGCAGTCCACCCTGACATACGGGGCGCGGCGGCATGATTCATCAATTTGGAAAACTGGTTTTCATCGACCTTGAGAGCACCGGCCCCGATCCCCTGCGCGACCGCATCACCGAGATCGGCCTGGTCGCGGTCAGCGCCGAAGGCGTGCGACGCTGGTCGGCGCTGGTCAATCCGCAGGTACCCATTCCCCCTTTCATCACCGGCCTGACCGGGATCAGCGACGAGATGGTGCGCGCTGCACCCACCTTCGAACTGCTGCAGGATGAACTGCTGCGGCACCTGGACGGCGGCCTCTTCATTGCGCACAACGCGCGCTTCGACTACGGCTTCCTGCGCAATGAATTCCGGCGCCTCGGCAAGACCTTCCGCAGCGAGGTACTGTGTACCGTGAAGCTGTCGCGGCGCCTGTTCCCGCTGGAGCTGCGCCACAGCCTGGATGCGCTGATCGAGCGGCACGGCCTGGTCGCGGATGCGCGCCACCGGGCGCTGGCAGACGCCGAACTGCTGTGGCAGTACTGGCGCGTGCTGGAAGAGTCGGTAGCGCGCGACACGCTGGCCGGTGCCGTGCAGCACCTGCTGCAGCGGCCCAATCTGCCGGTCCATCTCGATGCCGACCTGCTCGACGACATTCCGGACACACCCGGCGTCTACGTCTTCCGGGCGCAGGACGACATGCCGCTGTTCGTCGGCAGGGCCGCGCATCTGCGGCAACGGGTGCTGTCGCATTTCCATGGGGAGCGGCCGTCGCAGCGCGACGTGCGGCTCGCGCATGACACGCATCGGGTGGATTGGCACGAGACGGCGGGGGAAGTCGGCGCCCAGCTGCTGGAAGCGCGCCTGATCCGGCAACTGCGTCCGCCCGGAACCGAAGGCAGGCCGGACGAGCGGCAGGCGTGTTCATGGCGGCTTGCGGCCGGCGACGGCGCGCCGCTGCTTGCGCATGCGGACGAGGAAGGCTTCGGACGCGGCGCGCCGCTGCACGGATTGTTCACCTCGCGCGCGAAAGCGGAAGCGGCATTGCGCGCGCTGGCGCAAAAGGAAGGCCTTTGCCTGGCCTTGCTCGGACTGGAAACGCGGGAGCCGGCGACGCCCTGCAGCGCCCGGGCGGCCGGACAATGCCGTGGCGCATGCATCGGCCGCGAACCCGCGGCCGCGCATGCCGGCCGTCTTGCGCACGCGCTCGCATCCCTGCCCCGGATCAACTGGACCTGGGACGGACCGGTCGGCCTGCTCGAGACTCGCGCCGACGGCCGCACCGATGTGCATCTCGTCGATAACTGGTGCTGGCTCGGCACGAGCGATGCGGAAGGCGTGCGGCGCTTGCTGGCGCGCGCGCCGGCGCGACCGGCGTTCGAGGTCGATACCTACCGCATCGCATCGCGCGCGCTGGAATCGGGCAAGGTGGAAATGCGCCCTCTCGCGCGGCATTGAACGGCGCCGGCTGTCCCTGCCCTCCACTGCCCTGCTATTCCGCCGCCTTCGCCAGCCTCTTCTGCCACTGTTCCGACCACCGCTGCAACGGCATCAGGGCCTCCAGCAGCTGCCGCCCCTGCCTGCTCAGCGCGTAGCCGGACGGCTCTTCGAGCACCACGATATCGGCCTCGCGCAGCTCGCGCAAGCGCTGGTTGAGCACCGTGGGCGACATCGCGTCGCACTGTTCCCGCAAGGCGCGGAAGGAAAGCGGCGCGTCCCGCAATTCCCACAGGATCCGCAGCACCCAGCGCCTGCCCAGCAGGTCGAGCAAGACCATGATCGGACGACCGCTGCGCGATCCGCGCACGGCTGTCCCCGGTTTCGGCAGAGCCATCACACCTCCACTACAAAAATAGTAGCGATATGCTACTGTAAACGTAGCGTCATGTCGATACCGGCGCTGCCGGTCAATCCGCAAAAGGAGAATACGATGAACCTGCCCCGCATCATGCCCGCCGAACCGCCCTACGATCCCGCGCTTGCCGCCGCGTTCGAACGCGCCATGCCGCCCGGCCACGCGCCGCTGAAACTCTTCCGCACCATGGCGCGCAACCCGCGCTTGCTGCAGAGGATGTTTGCCGGCAGCCTGCTCGACAAGGGGGCGATCAGCCTGCGCGAGCGCGAACTGATGATCTTGCGCACTTGCGCGCGCTGTGGCTCGGAATATGAGTGGGGCGTGCACGTCGCCTTCTTTGCCGGGCGTGCGCAGCTGAGCGAGCAGGAGGTTGCCGCAACGCTCGGGCCGGCGGGCGCGGATTGCTGGAGCGAACGGGACGCGCTCTTGATCCGGATGGCGGATGAACTGCATGAAAGCGCCGACCTGTCCGATGCACTATGGGCCGGGCTGGAACGGGCCTTCTCCGTCGAACAGTTGCTCGAGCTGATCGCGCTGGCCGGCTACTACCGCACAATTTCCTGCCTGACCAATGCCTGCCGGATCGAACTCGAGCCACAGGCCGCGCGTTTTGACCGCGCATAAAAAACGGGCCGCTTTCGCGGCCCGTCTTCATGACAGGAATGCGCTGTCGATCAGCTGTTCGTGGTTGCGCCGGCCGATTGCGCAAACTGCGCGACGGTGCCGTTCACGCTGGCCTCGACGACCTCGGCAGCCTGCTTGGCGCTCTTGGTGAACTGGTCGTAGGCGGAGCTGGCATTGCCCATCGCGGCCTTGATCGCTGCGACCATGCCGTCGGAGCCGACCGGCGCCTTTTGCGCGGCATCCTCGACCAGTTCGGTGATCTTGCGGCTGAATTGCGCGAACTGCGATTCGGCGGCCTTGCTGAACTCGGCCTGCACGCTGCCGGCGATGTTCGTGACATGGTTGCCATACGCGACTGCCTTTTCGAAATTCGGCTTGGTCTGCGACGCTACCAGGGAGAAGAATTCCTGCGGGTCCTTTGCGGCCAGGATCTGGCGCGTCGCAGCCTGCGATTCCTCCATCGATGCGCGCGCGGCGGCGATGTTCAGGTTGATCAGCTTTTCCATGCTTTCCAGCGTCTTGCTGGTCAGGGAAGCGACCAGCGCGAGGTTGGCTTCGAAGTTGGCTTTGGTTGCTACGGAAATCTGGTCTTGCATCGGGAACATGGCGTCTCCAAAAAACGGGATTCGAACGGCATAGATAAAAAGTCTTGCCTTTTTTGTTGCAAAGCAACATACCGTTATTTTAGAGATGGCCTCTCTCAAGTTCAAGCTTCTTTTTGTGCGTCGCGGTAAATAATTCGGCGTAGCGTTGGCATGCATGCAAAAGGCATGGCAGGATCATCATGAAAGGCCCCGTGTTACCTTCCGCCCAAACATCACGGATCGGCTAATATGAACCAGGACCGGCGCCTTTCGGATGCGGCGCGGCGTCGGCGCTGTCAATCGATATCGGATAGAAACAGATGGATAACGAGAATCCACGCGCGCGCCTGTACTACCTGTTCGGCGCCGGCCAGCAACCCCGGGGAGCCTCATGGCTGGCACACCTGCCTGCCGGGATCTTCGCGATGTCTGTCGGCCTGTTCGGCCTGATTGGCGCCTGGCGCCGTGCCGATGCTTTCGGCTGGAGCGAAGCCGCAGCGGTCGCCGACTTCCTGCTCTGGCCGGCCGCCCTGGCGTGGGCGGTGTCGCTGGCGCTCTACGCGGTGAAGTGCAAGCGCCATTGGCAAAGCGTCGTGCGGGAACACCACCATCCGGTGCAAGGCTCGCTGCAGGCACTCATTCCGCTGTCGCTGCTGCTGGCGGTAATGCAGTTTCAGCGCCCCGGGCAAGGCGTGTGGCTGGTGCTGACGCTGCTGGCGCTCGGCCTGCACCTGTTGATTGCGATCCGCGTCGTGGCCACGCTCGCCACCGGGCGGATGCCAGCCAATGCGGTGACGCCCGCGCTCTACCTGCCGGTCGTCGGCGGCGCGCTGATCGGCGCCATGGCGATGGCGACGCTGCGCTATCCCGGATGGGGCGCCCTGCTGTTCGGCACCGGATTGTCGGGCTGGGCGCTGCTCGAAGCGCGCATCCTGAGCCGCCTGTTCGAGGGGCCGATGCCGGAGGTGCTGCGCCCGACGATCGGCATCGAACTCGCGCCGCCCGCGATCGCCACGCTGGCGGCATCGGTGATCTGGCCGCAGCTTCCGGCCGATGTGCTGATGGTCGGGCTCGGCGTCGCCGTCGCGCCGTTCGTTGGCGTGCTTGCGCGTTTCCGCTGGTGGAGCAGCGTGCCGTTTTCCATCGGGTTCTGGTCGTTTTCGTTTCCGCTTGCCGCACTTGCCAGCGCCATCCTCGAGGCGGTGCACAGGGGACAGTGGCCGCTATGGATCGGCATCACGGCGCTGCTGGCCGCATCCGCAGTGATTGCCTACCTTGCGTTGCGAACGGTGATCTTGCTGCTCCAGGGCCGCTTCCTTGCGCCGCCATAAGCGTCCTGCAAGCGCGCGCGGTCAGAGGCTGTCGCTGCGCCTTGAGGTCCTGCGATCCATCGAGTGCGACGACACGCGGAACTCGATGTTGGTGATGCCGACGGCGCCGGGCGGGCCGGCGACGAAGCCGAAGCCGGTCTTCACCGGGAACAGACAATTGTCGCGCAGCACCAGGTCGGTGTGGCAGTTGGGCGTGGGCTGATAGAGATGCGGCTTGATTTCATCCCACACCGGTTCCGTGACCCAGCCGTAGAGATAAAGCTGATTCGGGTAGAGTGAATTGTCGGCGTCGATGTAGCCCTTCTGCTTCGACTGCAGCGGCGGCTGCTCCGGAACGGTGTTCGAAACCGACAGGTCGACCGAACCTTCGCCGATCGAAAACGACTCCTCGTTCTGGTAGGTGGCATAGGCCAGTCGCAGGTGCCAGCGGCAGTTGAGCGCGATCTTCTTTTCCATGCCCACGCGCTCGGTCGCCATCGACAGCCCGTCGGTGACCGTCAGCTGGGTGCACATCACCTGGCCGATCAGCGTGGGTTCCAGCTTCCTGAACTCATCCAGGTTTTCGTGCAGGTTCCAGAAAAACCATTTCGCGCGCTCGCCTTCGGTCATCTCCGACAGGTCGGTGACCAGCCGCTTGCCATGCCCTTCTATCGTGCGCATCACGTCGCGGCGCTGCTTCTCAAATGCCTCGTCGCCTTCCGTCCCGAACCGCTGGATGTAATCGATCCGCATAAAGCTCTCCGATAAAAACCGCGCTAATCCCAGTGTAGAACCCGCTGCCCAAAAAAACAGGGATGATGCCCGCCTGCCATCGCGGATAAGAGCGGCCAAGCGGGTGATAAGTTCAGGCAATGACACGGCATCCGCCGAAAAGGACGGGAATTCGGCGCATGCTCCGGTTTCGGGGCGGCCGCGGGCTGGGATAGCATGGAATATGCGCAATCCTGCCTACACAACCCCGTACAAGAGAGAAAAACTATGCCCAGCCTGATTTACATAGCTGATCCGATGTGTTCCTGGTGCTACGGCTTCGGTCCCGAACTGGCCGCGCTGATGGAAGGCGTACCCGAGCTGCCGGTGGAAGTCGTGGTCGGCGGACTGCGCGCGTACAAAACCGAAGTCGTCGACGCGGCCCTGAAACAAGAGCAGATCGACGAATGGAAAAAGGTGGCACAACAGACGAACCTGCCGTTCGACTACAACGCTCTGGCCCGCGAAAATTTTGCATACAACACGGAACCGGCGTGCCGTGCGGTGGTCGCCGCCCGCCTGCTCGCGCCGCAGACCTGCCTGTATGTGCTGCATGAAATCCAGCGCCGTTTCTTCTCGGAAGGCAAGGACGTAACGCAAGGCGAGGTGCTGGCCGAGATTGCGACGGTGGCGATGGCGGAGCAGGGTGTGAACATCGACAAGGACACTTTCCTTGCCACCTGGAGCTCCGACGTGGCAATCAAGGCAGCGAACGATGACTTCCTGCTGGTGCACAAATGGAAGGTCACTGGCTTCCCGACACTGATACTGGAGCGCAACGGCGTGCTCGACCTGGTGATTTCCGGCTATGTTCCAATGCCGAAGCTGATCGATCTGCTGCAGTCCATTATCGACAAGGAACAGGCGGCCTGAGCCTGCACCCGATTCCTCCCGCGTTCCTGCCCGCGCCGGTCAATCCGCCGCGGGCATTGTTTTTTGCGATGCCGGTGACGCCGCCGGCGCGGGCATCTCTGCAAACAAAAATGGCGCAAGGGCCGAAGGCCGCTTGCGCCATGCTACCGAGACCGGGCAGGTCGATCAGTACATATGCTGGCCGCCGTTGATCGCGATGTTGGCGCCGGTGAGGAAGGCTGCCTCATCCGATGCAAGATACGCGACCAGACCGGCCACTTCTTCCGGCTTTCCGAGACGGCCCATCGGGATTTGCGGGATGATCTTGCTTTCCAGCACTTCGCTCGGGATCGCCATCACCATCTTGGTGCCGATGTAGCCGGGCGAAATGGTGTTGACGGTGACGCCCTTCTTCGCCACTTCCAGCGCCAGCGCCTTGGTGAAGCCGTGCATGCCGGCCTTGGCGGCGGAATAGTTGGTCTGGCCGAAAGCACCCTTCTGGCCGTTTACCGACGAAATATTGATGACGCGGCCCCAGCCGCGCTCCATCATGCCGTCGCAGACCGGCTTGGTCATGTTGAACACGGAATCCAGGTTGGTCTTCATCACCGCGTCCCAGTTGACCTTATCCATCTTCTTGAAGGTCATGTCCCGGGTGATGCCGGCGTTGTTGACCAGCACATCGACCGGGCCGATTTCTTCGGTGATCTTCTTGATGCAGGCGTTGGCGGATTCGAAGTCCGCCACATCACAGGGATAGGCGCGGAACTTGTAGCCCTGCTTTTCCATGCCGGCCAGCCAGTCCGCCGCCTTGGTATTACCCGGCGAATACGTCGTCACAACCTGGTAACCGAGTGCGGCCATCTTGATGCAGATTGCCTCCCCCAGACCGCCCATACCGCCCGTAACCAATGCAACTCGTGCCATGTCTTATTCTCTCTCTTGATGTGTTGTTGAACTAAAAAAGAACCCAACAGTAATTCCTGCGATCAGCGCTCGATCGCCAGTGCCACTCCCATGCCGCCGCCGATGCAGAGGCTGGCAAGGCCGCGCTTGGCATCGCGGCGGATCATTTCATGCAGCAGCGTCACCAGGATGCGGCAGCCGGATGCGCCGATCGGGTGACCGATCGCAATCGCGCCGCCGTTGACGTTGATCTTGCTGGTATCCCAGCCCATTTCCTTGTTCACGCCGATCGCCTGCGCGGCGAAGGCTTCGTTGATTTCCATCAGGTCGACATCCTGGTGGCTCCAGCCTGCCTTCTTCAGGCAGAGCTGGGTGGCCGGCACCGGGCCCATGCCCATGATGGTCGGATCGACGCCGGCGGAAGAGTAGGCCTTGATGCGCGCCATCGGCTTCAGGCCGAGCTGGTCGGCCTTCTTGGCGGACATCATGATCACCGCAGCGGCGCCGTCGTTGATGCCCGAGGCATTGCCGGCAGTGACCGTGCCGTCCTTCGAGAACGCGGGCTTCAGCGCGGACATCGATTCCAGCGTCACGCCGGGCTTGATGAATTCATCGCTGTCGAACACGATCGCACCCTTCTTGGAAGGGATCTCGAGCGGGATGATCTCGTCCTTGAACTTGCCGGCCTTCTGCGCGGCTTCGGCCTTGTTCTGGGAGGCGACCGCGAACTCGTCCTGCTCCTGGCGCGATACGTCGTATTTCTTCGCGACGTTTTCGGCGGTGATGCCCATGTGGTACTGGTTGTAGACGTCCCACAGGCCGTCCACGATCATGGTGTCGACCAGCTTCGCGTCGCCCATGCGGAAGCCGTCGCGGGAATTGTTCAGCACATGCGGCGACGCACTCATGTTTTCCTGGCCGCCGGCGATCACGATCTCGGCGTCGCCGCACATGATTGCTTGCGCCGCGAGATGGGTTGCCTTCAGGCCGCTGCCGCAGACCTTGTTGATGGTCATCGCGGGCACCATGTCGGGGAGACCTGCGCGGATCACTGCCTGGCGCGCCGGGTTCTGTCCCACGCCGGCCGTCAGGACCTGGCCCATGATCACTTCGCTGATGGACTCCGGCGCGATGCCGGTTTTCGCCAGCAGGTTCCTGATCACGTGCGCGCCGAGGTCCGACGCAGCGACCTTGGCCAGCGTACCACCGAACTTGCCTACCGCGGTACGACCCGCTGCGACGATGACGACTTCATTCATTTCAAATCTCCCTCGAGAACGACAAACAATACTGTGAAGAGCTAACCCGGATGTGCTGCGTGGCGCGGCGCGCTCGGAAGAGCTGCAGGAAAAGAGCCATACATGATAGCGCTGCAACACACCCTTGCATTTGATCTTACTCAACACGTTCCTGACACTTTAACAAGTGAACGTGTGTTCTTTTACAGCGGCATCAACGGCGTGTGCAGGCGGCCCCTGTGATCACTATAGCAAGTTTGAAGAATGATGGAATACCGCGGGTGCAGGATTTCGCCGCATAATTCGGACAGGATGCGCGCGGCATGAAGGAAGGTGCCGGCCGCCAACGTCAAGTGAAGTGTCCTTCGCGGCGGCAAGGCGCCCGCGAGGGATCGGGCAAAAACATGGCGCTATCCCGGGGCTGGTGTCGGTGCGGAAAACCGGATTTGACACCGTAATCCGGCCCCGTCCCTCAGGTACGGCGCAGCCGGTCCACCAGCTCGCGCAGGCGCGGCTTCACTTCCCCGAGCAGGAAGTCGGGCGTGAGGTTGAATGCCGGCCCGCCGCAGTTGATGCTGAGGATGGCGCCGCCGTTGGCCGGGCGGAAGGCGACCGCGATCGCGTTGACGTCGGGCTGCCAGTCGCCGAACGAGGTGCAGCAGCCGAGCGTATCGTATTCGTCGAGCGCGCGCTTGACGCCGTCGCGGATCGACGGCCATTTCAGTTCGTCGAGTTCGCGCACCCGCTCCAGTATGTCGTTGCGCTCGGTGTCCGAGGTCTCCGCCAGGTAGGCGCGGCCCATTGCGGTCTGCGCGATCGGAATGCGCGCGCCGACGTCCAGGCGCAGCGTGAGCGCGGCCTGGCTGCGGCAGTTCTCCACGTAAATCATGGACAGGCGGTCGCGCATGCCGAGCGACACCGTTGCATGGGAATAGTCCGCCAGTTCCTGCATCCAGGGCCGCGCGTACTGGCGGATGTCGAGCTTGGACAGCATCGCGCTGCCCAGCGCCAGGCTGGCGGTGCCTAGCCGGTACTTGCCGAGATGGTCGTCGTAGTCGAGGTAGCCGAGCTTTGTGAGGGTGTAAGTCAGGCGCGAAACGGTGGATTTCGGCAACCGGGTGCGTTCCGCCAGTTCCTGGTTGCCCAGCGTCTTCTCGCCGGAGCGGAAGCAGGACAGGACATCCAGCCCGCGCGCGAGCGCGGTGACGAAGTGCCGGTCTTCCTTCGCGTTCGACTGTTTCTGCTGGGGAGCCTGCTCGCCCGGTTGTTCTTGCGCCATGTGCCTCGATTCCTGTTGAATGCCGAATTCTAGCGCAACGCCTGCCCCGTACTGCCGATACCCGGGTCGTGCAGCGTCGCGATATCCACCTCCAGCGCCGGCTCGTCCAGCACCACCTTGCCGCTTCGCATCATAACCACCGGGCCGGCGGCGCCCAGCGCACGGGTGTTCTGCTCAGGTTGGCCTCGACGCTCATGTCGCGGAACGCCATGCGAGCCGCACCAGCGTCACGCCCTGCTGCGCCATGACCCAGGCGTTCGCCGTCGGTAATCGAACGGCTGCCGCCGCGCGGCGCGAGCTTGTCGGCATGCGACGCTGTCCAAGAATGGAAGGCTTTCTGTATGCGGCGCGGACGGCGAAACCGCGTGTTCCATGGAGTCTCCTGCCCGGGAGGCCTTCTTCAGGGCCTCAAACCGGTGGTTGCCGATACTCTCACATGAAAGTTACAGAAGCAACGGTTGTTTGGAACGAAATTCTGCAGTGCAGTTTCATATGAAAAGATGACAAACACCTCGGCATGCCGGGGAATCACTCATCTTTTCTTGGCTTAAACGGCAGCTCAGCCCGCGTTGACATCCTGTAGTGAAACGAAGAGAATTCCATTTTAGTAGTTATAGTTCTGCAATGCGGAATTATAACTTTTCTTTGCGAGGAGACGCATCATGCAAAACGGAACTCGCCCCGAGCCCGGATCCGAAACACTGGTAGCCGGCGTGGTCGGGTGCGGCGTGATGGGCCGCGGGATCGCGCAGATCGCGGCATTGGCCGGCGCGCAGGTGTGGCTGATCGACAGCCGCGAGGGCGCTGCGGAAACGGCGCGCAGGGAATTGATTGCGACCTTCGGCAGGCTGGCTGAAAAAGGCAAGCTGGACGCCGCGGCGGCGGCCGATGCCGGCAACCGGCTGCTGGTCGGCAAAGGGCTGGAAGATTTGCGAGGCTGCCATCTGGTGGTCGAAGCGATCGTCGAGGACCTGGCGGCGAAGAAAAACCTGTTTGCCGCGCTGGAAGACATCGTCGGCGCCGACGCCATCCTTGCGTCCAACACCTCTTCCCTGCAGGTGACCGCGATCGCCGCCGGCTTGCGGCATCCGGAACGCGTGGCCGGATTCCATTTCTTCAATCCGGTGCCGCTGATGAAGATCGTCGAAGTGATCGGCGGCTTCCACACCCGCCCGGAGGTAACCGACACCCTGCTCGCGCTCGGCCGCCACTGGGGCCATACCGCGGTGCTCGCGAAAGACACGCCCGGTTTCATCGTCAACCATGCCGGACGCGGCTACGGCACCGAAGGCATGCGGCTGCTTGCCGAAGGGGTCTGCACGCCGCCGGTGCTCGACGCGATCCTGCGCGACACCGCCGGCTTCAAGCTCGGGCCGTGCGAACTGCTCGATCTCACCGGGCTGGACGTCTCGCATCCGGTGATGGAATCGATCTATCACCAGTACTACGAAGAGCCGCGCTTCCGGCCGCAGGGGCTGACGCGCCAGATGCTGTCCGCCGGCGCCCTCGGGCGCAAGACGGGACACGGTTTCTACCGCTACGGCGCGGACGGCAGGAAGGAAGCCGTGGCGGAACCCGCGCCGCCGGCGCAGATGCCGCCGAGCGTGTGGATCAGCCGCGACCGCCCGGAACTGGCCGAGCGCATCGCCACGCTGGTCGCCGCCGCCGGCGTGACGCTCGAGCCGGGCGACCAGCCGGGCGACAGCGCGCTGTGCATCGTGACGCCGTTCGGCGAAGACGCCACCACCTGCTGCGTGCGCGAACACCTCGATACGCAGCGCACGGTGGGCGTCGAAAGCCTGCTCGACATCAGCCGCCGGCGCGTCGTGATGACCACGCCCGGCACCAGCGAGGCTTACCTGGCGATGGCATGCGGCGTGCTCGGCGCCACCGGCGTGCCGGTCAGCGTGATCCGCGACAGCGCCGGGCTGGTGACGCAGCGCGTGATCGCGCACATCGTCAACATCGCCTGCGAGATCGCGCAGCAGCAGATCGCCGATCCGCAGGACATCGACCGCGCGGTCGAGCTCGGCCTCGGCTATCCGGTCGGCCCGCTTGCCTGGGGCGACCGCATCGGCCCGCTCAACATCCTCACCATCCTGAAGAACCTGGAACAGCAGACCGGCGATACGCGCTATCGCCCCAGCCCCTGGCTGCAGCGGCGCGCGCTGCTCGGTCTGTCGCTCTACCACAAGGAGATCTGAGCCATGCTCGACGCCTACATCTACGACGGCCTGCGCTCCCCGTTCGGCCGCCACGCCGGCGCGCTCGCGCCGGTGCGTCCCGACGACCTGGCGGCGGAAGTGATGCGCGCCCTGGTCGCGCGCAACCCCTGGAAGCCGGAACAGATCGAGGACGTGATTCTCGGCGATACCAACCAGGCCGGTGAGGATTCGCGCAATGTCGCGCGCAACGCGCTGCTCGCGGCCGGCCTGCCGGTGACGGTTCCCGGCCAGACGGTGAACCGCCTGTGCGCAAGCGGGCTGGCCGCGGTGATGGATGCGGCGCGCGCGGTCACCTGCGGCGAAGGCGAATTGTTCATCGCCGGTGGCGTGGAAAGCATGAGCCGCGCGCCGTTCGTCGTGGCCAAGTCGGAAGCCGCGTTCGGCCGCGACTTCAAGGTCTTCGACAGCACCATCGGCGCGCGCTTCCCGAACCCGAAGGTCACCGCGCAGTACGGCGCCGATACCATGCCCGAGACCGGCGACAACGTCGCGAAGGAATTCGGGATCACGCGCGAGCAGGCCGACGCGTTCGCACTGGCGTCGCAGATGAAGTATCACGCGGCACTGCAGGACGGCTTCTTCGCCGGGGAGATCCACCCTGTCAGCGTGCCCACTGGCCGCAAGACGCCGCCTGCCGTGGTCGACAAGGATGAGCATCCGCGTCCCGACACCACGGCCGCCAGTCTGGAAAAACTCAAGCCGCTGTTCGAAGGCGGCGTGGTCACCGCCGGCAATGCATCCGGCATCAATGACGGCGCCGCCGCGCTGCTGGTGGGCAGCCGCGCCGCCGGCGAGAGGGCCGGCAAGGCGCCGCTGGTGCGCATCCTGTCGGCCGCGGTCGCCGGCGTGGAGCCGCGCGTGATGGGCATCGGCCCGGTGTATGCAATACGAAAGGCACTCGCGCGCGCCAACCTGTCGCTCGCCGACATGGACATCATCGAAATCAACGAAGCGTTCGCCAGCCAGGTGTTGTCCTGCCTGAAGCTGCTGGAGCTCGACCTGAACGAGGCGCGCGTCAATCCGAACGGCGGCGCGATCGCGCTCGGCCATCCGCTCGGCGCCTCCGGCGCCCGCCTCGCGCTCACCGCCAGTCGCGAGCTGGTGCGCCGCAACGGCCGCTATGCGGTGGTCAGCCTGTGCATCGGCGTCGGGCAGGGGCTGGCGCTGGTGCTGGAACGGGTTTAGAAAACAGAGGAGACGTCATGAAACACAAGGCGCAGTTCCATTGGGACGACCCGCTGCTGCTCAACGACCAGCTGAGCGATGACGAGCGCATGGTGCGCGACGCGGCCAATGCGTATTGCCAGGACCGGCTGCAGCCGCGCGTGCTCGAGGCGTTCCGCCATGAAAAGACCGACCCCGCGATCTTCCGCGAAATGGGCGCGCTCGGCCTGCTCGGCCCCACCATCCCCGAGCAGTACGGCGGCCCCGGCCTGAACTATGTCAGCTACGGCCTGATCGCGCGCGAAGTCGAACGCGTCGACTCCGGCTACCGCTCGATGATGAGCGTGCAGTCGTCGCTGGTGATGGTGCCGATCTTCGAATTCGGCAACGAACAGACGAAGCAGAAATACCTGCCGAAACTGGCCACCGGCGAGTGGATCGGCTGCTTCGGCCTGACCGAGCCGAACCACGGTTCCGACCCGGGCTCGATGGTCACGCGCGCGAAGAAGGTGGCCGGCGGCTACAGCCTGTCGGGCAGCAAGATGTGGATTTCGAATTCCCCGATCGCCGATGTGTTCGTGGTGTGGGCCAAGGATGACGAAGGCGCAATCCGCGGGTTCGTGCTGGAGAAGGGCTGGAAAGGCCTGTCGGCGCCGGCGATCCATGGCAAGGTCGGGCTGCGCGCATCGATCACCGGCGAGATCGTGATGGACGAGGTGTTCTGCCCGGAAGAGAATGCGTTCCCGGAAGTGCGCGGGCTGAAGGGGCCGTTCACCTGTCTCAATTCCGCGCGTTACGGCATTGCGTGGGGCGCGCTGGGCGCGGCCGAATCGTGCTGGCATATCGCGCGCCAGTATGTGCTGGACCGCAAGCAGTTCGGCCGGCCGCTGGCGGCGAACCAGCTGGTGCAAAAGAAGCTGGCCGACATGCAGACCGAGATCACGCTCGGACTGCAGGGCTGCCTGCGGCTGGGCCGGATGAAGGATGAAGGCACGGCGGCCGTGGCGGTGACCTCGATCATGAAGCGCAATTCCTGCGGCAAGGCGCTGGACGTGGCGCGCATGGCGCGCGACATGCTGGGCGGGAACGGGATTTCCGACGAGTTCGGCGTGATCCGCCACATGGTGAACCTCGAAGTGGTGAATACCTACGAGGGCACGCACGACATCCATGCGCTGATCCTCGGGCGGGAGCAGACGGGGATTGCGGCGTTTTAGGCGTCGGTGGTGCGCATGGTGGGTTTCGCTGCGCTCTACCTTGGCGGCCCCATCCACCCTACGTACTGCTACAACTAACAGTTTCCCTCAGCACGAGGGGATAAGCGCGGGGTTTCGCAAAGCATGCTTTGCGCCGCGCTTATCGGAGCAGCTTGCAAGCTGCGAGGTGGACGGGTCAGGGTGAGGAGAGGTTTTGCTTTTCATCCGCTTTGATGATGCCGAAAAAATGAGAGGCAAGGCGGAAAAAGAAGCGAAATTTGTCTGAGCACCGAGTGCAGCGAGGGCGAGTTATTTCGCTTCCCGCCTTGCCTCTCGTTTTTTCGTGAACCCCGCAGGGGCAGCAGCTTTGCGGTCGCACCTCGGCGGCCCCCTTTCTTTGCTTACTTTCTTTGGCGAAGCAAAGAAAGTAAGTGGCCGCCGGGGCCAGTCCCGGCAAGTTCCCACAGAGATGTTGCAGCATTGAATCACCGGAGAGCAGTCGGAAACGTCCTATGGTTTCCCGTGAGGCGGCCTCCCGCCTACGCGGGAATGACGGCGATAAACAAACCACAGCCGCGGAACAAACAGAGGAAAAAAATGAACCTGAACTTCACCCCGGAAGAAAACGCCTTCCGAAAGGAAGTGCGTGACTTCGTCGCCACCTCCCTCCCCCCCGACATCCAGCACAAAGTGCTGAATGGCCTGATCCTCGACCGCGACGACTACGTCCGCTGGCAGAAAATCCTGCACCGCAAGGGCTGGGCCGCCCCGGCATGGAAAAAGGAATTCGGCGGCACCGGCTGGAACACCGTGCAGCAATACATCTTCGAAGAAGAATGCGCGGCCGCCGGCGCCCCGCGCACCATTCCCTTCGGCCTGAAAATGGTCGCGCCAGTCATCATGCAATTTGGCTCGCCCGCGCAGCAGGAGCGCTTCCTGCCGAAGATCCTGGCCGCCGACGAATGGTGGTGCCAGGGTTATTCCGAGCCGGGCGCCGGCTCCGACCTCGCGTCGCTGAAGACGCGCGCCGAATTGGTAAAAAGCAGCGCAGGCGACCATTACGTCGTCAACGGCCAGAAGACCTGGACCACGCAGGGCCAGTATGCGGACTGGATCTTCTGCCTGGTGCGCACCGATCCCGAAGCCAAGCCGCAGCGCGGCATCTCCTTCCTGCTGATCGACATGAAGACGCCCGGCATCTCGGTGCGCCCGATCATCACCATGGACGGCGCGCATGAAGTCAATGAAGTGTGGTTCGAGGATGTGCGGGTGCCGGCCGAAAACCTGGTCGGCGAAGAAAACGCCGGCTGGACTTATGCGAAATTCCTGCTCGGCCACGAGCGCACCAACATCGCCGGCATCGGCATCGCCAAGCGCGAACTGGCGCGGCTGAAGCGCATTGCCTCGCTGGAGACGAAGAACGGCCGCCCGCTGATCCGCGACCCGCTGTTCGCCGCCCGCATCGCGCAGGTGGAAATCGACCTGACCGCACTGGAAATCACCAACCTGCGTGTGCTCGCCGCCGAGGCGGCGATGCGCGCGCCGGGACCGGAAGCATCCATCCTCAAGATCAAGGGCACCGAGATCCAGCAGGCGATCACCGAGCTGCTGGTGCAGGCCGTGGGCCCGTACGCGCTGCAGCTGCGGCGTGAAGCGATGGCGGCGGGCTGGCAGGGCGACGCGGTCGGCCCGTTTTACGCGGTGCCGCTGGCAGCGCAGTACCTGAACATGCGCAAGCTGTCGATCTACGGCGGCTCGAATGAAATTCAAAAGAACATTATTTCCCAGATGATCCTGGGGCTGTAGGAGGAAACGATGGATTTCAGCTTTACCGAAGAACAGCAGATGCTGCTGGACACCACCCGTCGTTTCGTGGCGAAGGATTACGGTTTCGAAAAGCGCCAGAAGATCAGGCAGGAAGCGCCGGAAGGCTTCAGCCGCGACGCCTGGGACACGCTGGCCGACATCGGCCTGCTGGCGATCAACGTGCCGGAGGCCGAGGGCGGCATGGGCGGCAGCGCGGTCGATACCATGCTGGTGATGAACGCGATCGGCGAAGGCCTGCTGCTGGAACCCTACCTGGGCAGCGCCGTGCTGGCAACCAAAGCGGTCGCGCTGATGGGCAACGATGCGCAGCGCGCTGCACTGCTGCCGGCCCTCGCCGCGGGTGAAAAAATCGCCGCCTTCGCGCATGACGAACCTGCATCCCGCTTCGAGCGCATGGCAATCGACACGCGCGCATGGCCGGTGGGCAGCGGCTATGTGATTACCGGCCACAAGAGCGTGGTGCTGCACGGCCCGTCCGCGGAGGTATTGATCGTGACCGCGCGCCTGGCGCAGCCGGGACAGGCCGGGCCGATGGCGGTGTTTGCGGTACCTTCCGGGAACGCCGGCGTGCGCCAGGTGCCGTTCCGCACGGTGGACGGCCTTCCCGCCAGCGAAATCCGCTTCGACCAGGTGTTCCTGCCCGCCGACGCGCTGCTGTCGGCGGAGGCGGACGACGCGATTGGCGCGGTGCTGGACTTCGGCATCGCGGCCGTCTGCGCGGAGGCCGTCGGCGCGCTCGACAAGCTGCTCGCGGCGACCGTGGAATACGCACGCAACCGCAAGCAGTTCGGCCAGCC